>ERZ772956.17-NODE-17-length-139987-cov-6.710152_pt1 | contig 139987 bp, 120 predicted proteins | sample MGYA00580683_ERZ772956 | MGnify/ENA primary metagenome ERZ772956 (study PRJEB29015, sample SAMEA2738077) | human oral metagenome | biome: human oral; feature: human-associated habitat; material: saliva | place: China | collected 2212 ... | reverse complement strand
ATGGTGATGTGATTACCGTCACCTCAGGCACCACTACTTTAGCAACCTTTACCGTGGGTCAAAACGGCGTAACTGCAGGCTCTACCCAAACCGTCGATAAAGTGGCTCTACCAGCTCATGGTCAAACGTTACAGGTTAAAGCCACCATCACCAACGCCGCCGGCACCAAAGAAGGTTCTGACCGCGCGGTGATGGACTTAGCAGCTGGCGTTGGTAATACCATTAAGATTACCGCCATCAGCGAAGACACTGGCACCAAAGGTGACTTTAAGACCACTGACAACACCTTGGTGATTTCAGGTACCTTAGGTAAAGCTCTAGAAGCGGATGAATCAGTTGAGGTCAGCTTAAACGGCGGTCAAAGCTTTGTAAAAGCCACCGTAAACGGCACCACTTGGACGCTTGATGCCACTGGAACCGCCTTAAATATCGGTTCACACAACGTGGTTGCTCGCATCATTGACACCCATCGCCAAGTTGGTCCAGAAGCCACACAAGCGGTGGTGATTGAGCGCGCTGGAACAGCTCCAGTTACCGCTCCAGTGGTTGCTATCCGTGCTGATACCAACAATGATGGCTACATCAATGCTATTGAAGCCAAAACTGGCAAAACAGACATTGTTATCCGAGTGCCAGCTGATGCTAAAAATGGTGATGTGATTACAATTACTGATGGTTCTGGAAAAACCTTGAGTTCCATTACGGTTGGTCAAAATAATGTTGCTGCTGGACAAACAACTATTGTTAAAGACATTCCTTTGCCAACCAATGGAAAAACGTTGGAAGTTAAAGCAACCATTAGCAATGCTGCCGGCAGCAAAACTGGCGCTGTAGATAGAGCAATTATTGACACTGTGGTTACTCAGGATCATAACATCAAAGTTACTTCCATCAGTGAAGACACTGGCACCAAAGGCGACTTTAAAACTACAGATAAAACATTGGTTATTTCCGGCACCATCGCCAAGGCATTGGCATCGGATGAAACCATTGAAGTTAGTTTAAATGGTGGTCAAAGCTTTGTAAAAGCCACCGTAAACGGCACCACTTGGACGTTAGATGCAACCAAAACAACTCTTGAGGTTGGTAGTCATAACATCGTTGCTCGTGTCATTGATAATGCTCGCAATATTGGTTCTGAAACCACTCAAACACTTGAGATTGAAAATGCAGGTACAGCACCAGCGACTGCGCCAACTGTGGCAATTATGGCGGATAAGAACAATGATGGTTTATTAAATACCACTGAAGTAAATAGTGGTGAAAAACGCATCTTGATTCGTGTTCCATCCGATGCCAAAAATGGTGATGTGATTACCTTAACTGACGCTCAAGGTCAGGTACTTGGTAAAATAACCGTTGGTCAAAACGGCGTGACTGCAGGCTCAAATCAATACATTAATAATGTGAACATTCCAGCCAATGGTCAAACGCTTGATGTAAAAGCAACAATTACAAATGGCTATGGCAGCTTGACAGGCGCCTCAGACAAAGCAGTGGTTGATACCAGTGTTGGTGTGGGTAATGGCATTAAAGTGGCTTATATTGAAAACGATACTGGCACTAAAGGTGACTTTAAAACCACAGACAATACGTTAGTCATTCATGGCACTTTAACCAAAAACTTAGCAGCTGATGAAATTGTTCAAGTTAGCTTAGATGGCGGTAAAACCTTTGTCAAAGCAGTTACAACGGGCACCAGCTGGAAACTTGATGCTACAGGTACTGCCTTAACTTTAGGTACACATAACGTAATTGCACGCATCATTGACAAGGCTCAAAACGTTGGACCAGAAACCAAACAAGCGATTGTGATTGAAAGCAACGCTGTTGCACCAAGTTCAGCACCAATTATTCTTATCACTAAAGATTTGAATGATGATGGTTATATTGACCGCTCAGAACGTGGCACGTCAACTAAAGCCATCCTAAATATTGTCATTCCAAGAGATGCAAAAATTGGCGATGTGGTGACTGTTAAAGATGACAGCACAGGCGAAGTATTAGCAACCTACACTGTGGATAAGGGCGAATACGCTGCGGGTACTACTCAAGTTGCTCATGTATCTATTCCGGGTGAAGGCGGCACTATCAGAGTGTCAGCATCCATTACCAATGCCTCGGGCGTAACCTTAACGGGTACAGATACAGCAATTATTGATACTAAGGTTGCCGAGGGTAACAGCATTACCATTGAATCCATCCATAACGATACAGGATTGGTTGGTACAGACTTTATTACCAATGACCAAACCTTAGAGTTTAGTGGTAAATTGGGTAGAGCTTTGGCGGCTGATGAAAAAGTTCAAATTAGTGTCGATAACGGCTTAACCTACATGGATGCGGTAACTACAGGCACAACATGGAAACTGGATTACACTGGCACAACAATGACTGAAGGTACCCACCATGTGATTGCTCGCATTACCGATCGTGCAGGCAATAGTTCAGAAACTGCAATCGCTAAGCAAGATGTGGTGATTGACTTAACTGCTCAAGCAAACAGAATCGACATTACGCGCATCACTACAGATACAGGGCGTTTTGCTAATAATAATGACTTTGTAACCAGTGATAGTACTCTCATTTTCTATGGTAACGTACATCGTCTGTTACTACCTGATGAGCGTGTACAAGTAAGCATCAATAATGGCGAATGGATAACGGTTACAAAAGTAGCAGGTACAATTTGGACTTATGATGCTTTAGATAACCAAGCGAACGCCTTTGCTCAAGGTGTGCACAACATTAGAGCGCGTATTGTGGACTTGGCGGGTAACCAAGCGGCAGATTATATCAAACCAACTGTCTTGGCAGAAAGTGAACGTAAGTTTACTATTGATACAATTGCTCCAACTGCACCTTTGGTGAAATTGCTGCTTGATGCTGACAATGATGGTATCTTAACTGCCAAAGAAAAAGGCACTGCAACCAAATCCAAAGTTGAAATTGAAGTGCCAAAAGATGCGGTGGCTGGTGACGTTATTGTAGTAAGTAACCACTCAACAGGTGCAGCAGGTGATGAGATTGCTCGCTATACTGTTGGCGAAAATGGCGTTACTCCCGGCAAAGTAATTACTCTTGAAATTGACTTGCCAAAAGAGGGTACGCTCAACGTCCAAGCTGATGTGATTGACGTTGCAGGCAACCATGGTATTGGTAATGACTTCTTTGTGATGGAAGGCTCATCTGGCGCATCTCAAACAATTAACTTTGATAACATTGGTAATGGTCAAACTGTTAATTTGGGCACTGGTGATGACGTGTTAAACTTTACAGGCAGCAATCAAACCATTGGTGGCGGTAACACACACAGCATTAGCGGTGGAGCAGGTCATGATACCTTGATGGTATCAGGTACAGGCAATAGCTTGTCATTGTCTGACGTGTTTAGCTTTGAAACCATTGATTTAGGTGATGCTGTTGCTGGCAATACCTTGTTTGGTGGCACTGTCGCTGACGTAAAAGCTGCAATTGACAAGCAAAATGGCCAATCTACCATCTATGTCAAAGGCGATGCTAACGATACCGTTGATTTGGGTGCTAAAGGTGCAAGCTTAACCGACCAAAACGGAGCAACTTGGACCAAAGGCGCTGCTAAGGAAGTTGATGGCGTGGTGTATGATGCTTGGACAGCAGAAGACCAAACATTGTATATTGAACAAGGCATTAACGTTATCTAAGACTGTCATCTAGATAATCAAAACAAAAAAGCACTCTTTGGAGTGCTTTTTTTATGCTGCAAATATGAATAAAATCAGATAAGTACAAAAATTATCCATTTTATGTAAATAGATGTCAATTTTTTGTATAGTTTGGTAAAAAAGACGACCAAAAACGCCAATAGATGGCATGAGCGTTGCAGTAATTTAATCGAAAATTTGCTATGATGAATCAGATAAATTTGATGCAAATCACCATAATATCCGTACCATGATACAAATAAATAACACAAACTTGTGGTGTATAAACAAATTACATACCAAATTAAATACAAATATCTCTTAGCATTATCAAAATTGATAAAGCAAAGTTTGCTTAGTAATATGGCATTTTTTATGAAATATTCTAAACTTTGGCTGGGTTTGATTGTCGCAATGATAATGCCCGTTTATGCCGACGTAAATCCTTTAAATATTGATGAATTGATTTTAAAGGCAACCGATACACACCCATTGGTCAATGCTGCTCGAGCTGATGAATTGGCAGCTCAAGAAGGAGTACACGCTGCTAAATTAAGCCTATGGGCAACGCCAAGTATTAATGCAGGTTATGATATTGATGATGGGGCGATTAGCACCATTACCATCAGGCAACCATTGTGGACAGGCGGTAAATTGACCGCCAATATTAACCGCAGCATCTATGATGAAAAAGCAGCGACTGCTTATATTTATGACCAGCAAAATACAGTTGCTAAAAACACCATAGACGTTTGGCAAAGTTACATTTATGCCATTGCATTGCAAGAGCTTTATACGGCAAACTTAGAACGTTTGCGTGAATTTGAAGCAATGATGGGTCGGCGTGTTGAGCAGGGTGTGTCAGCAAAAATTGAATTAGATTTAATCAAAAACCGAATTTTGCAAGACTATAATTCTTATCAGGGGGCACTTGAACAAGAGCGTGTCGCTGGGGCAAGGCTTGCTCAGCTTGTTGGCGATAATCTTGGTACAAAAAAATACGACATTACTTTAAAAAAACTCACTGATTACGCCAAAACACAATCAGCCAGTTTTGAGGCGTTGGTTTTTAAAAATTCAGGAGCAAGCCACCCAAGTGTGGTTCGTCAGTTTTATCAAGTTGAATCTGCCAAACAAGAAGTGAAATCACAAAATGCCAGTCGTTACCCAACAGTTTATGCGCAATATCAGCACACTTTTAAACTGGAAAAAGGCAGTGATAAAGGCGATTTTAGTGTTGGCATGAGTTATGACCCTGGTGCGGGATTTTCCAATATGGCACTGGCGCGAGCATCGCAAGCGCGAGCCCAAAGTCTTATGCAAAGTCAAGAAGCTGCCAGACGTAATGTCATGGAAAGTTTGCAAACTCAATATCAAGCTTTTCTTTCTGCTAAAGATAAAGAACGTTCTTTGGTATCAGCAATTGAAGGAGCTCAAATTGTTGTGGATTCTTATGGCCGACAATTTATTGCGGGGCGAAAAACATGGCTTGAGGTATTAAATGCTGTGCGTGAGTTATCCGACTACCAAAGACAGCTGTTAGAAGTGCAAGCGCAAATGGTAGCTAGTTTTTATAAATTACAAGTGGATTTTGGAGCAATGTCTTGGCAGCGAGGTCATCAATCTATTACAGAACCAACAACCGAATTTCGTCCATATCGTGAGTTTAATAATTGGGTGGATATTCAAAAAAATAAAATTAAAAAGCGCCGCAAACCTGCTGAACCGATGAGCAGTGAAGCGTTACCTGAATGGACAATTGATGAAACAGCTTTTGTGGGTGACCCAACTGAAGATGATAGCGAAATTGAAGAGGGTGAGGGTATCACAATGACAGAAGAAAGTGGTGCTACTAATAAATCTGAAGAACAGGCTGTCAAAGACTCTCAAGATAAATCAATAACTCAATGATTTTTTAAGATAAAAAAAGCAGTAAACTACTAAATGAATTATTAATTGGGTGAAAATTAGTATATCCGTCTATTTTGGTTATTTATCATAATTATACAACGTAATTATTTATCGTCATTTTTTTGATAAAAATATATTTATAATAAAGGAACGTTCATGTCATCAAACTCCCAAAATAGTGTTGCAGTTCAGCGCAGTTTGCAGGAATTGGGCTTTGCGACTGCAACCTTATTAAAAGAACAAGGCGTACCTGTAGATTCCAACCGTCTACATTCAGCAATCCAAAGTGTGGTTGGTGTTGATGACCCTGAAGGGCAATTATTGGTGCTACTGCAAGTACTGGGTATTCCAGATTTGCCGTTTGTGCTTAGTGAACCCGATGCAGCGTATATGCCACTTTTGGTGCATCATCGGGATTTAGGTTTTGGGCGGATTGTACAACAAGTACAATCGGGTCTTTGGGTATTTCAGCAAGAACACGATCGATTTTCTTGTCGTTCTTCAGACTTGGATTTTGTTGCCAAGATTGTTTTAACTGAAGAACACATTGCCCAAAGAAACATTACCTTTGCGCAACTTTTACGTCAAAACCTAAAAGAATATCGCTGGGTGGTTGCTGAGGCAATTATTGCGTCTTTTATTATCAATATGCTAGCTCTAGCAATTTCGCTATTTTCCATGCAGGTATATGATAGGGTGATTCCTACCAGCAGTAAATACACACTCATTATTTTATCATCGGGCGTAGCACTGATTATTTTATTTGAGGCGGGTATGAAGTTTGCTCGTTCAAAAGTCATGGATAAATTGGTAGTTGGTATTGACCAAGGACTTTCACGAAAGATTTTTGAAAGACTACTTAAAGTGCGTATTGACCAAATGCCTAATTCTGTGGGTAGTCTGGTTGCTCAGCTGCGTGGTTATGAACAAGTTCGTAGTTTTTTTACCGCAAGCAGTCTGTTTACCTTGGTCGATGTGCCAATGAGTTTGCTGTTTATTTTGATTATTGCAACAATTGGCTCACCTTGGGTCGCGGCTGTGCCAATTGTGGCAGCGATTATTGGTATTTTGCTGGGTATCAATAGCCGTAAAAAAATGGATGAGATTGCCAAAGAAGGTGCGTCTGCATCGTATTTAAAAACAGGAATTTTGGTTGAAACGGTGGAAGGTATGGAAACCATCAAGGCAGGTTCTGGCAACTGGAAGTTTTTATCCCGATGGCTTAGTGTCATGGATACCACAACCAAAAACGATTTAAAAATGCGTCATGTAAATGACAATTTAAATTACAGTGTACAAATGCTACAACAAGTCAGCTATATCGGCATTGTGATTGTTGGAGCATTTATCGTAATGAGCCAGCAAATGACGACCGGGGGTTTGATTGCTTGTACAATTTTGGGTGGGCGAATTTTAGCGCCAATTATGAACCTGCCCAATCTTTTAGTGCAGCATTCGCACTCAAAAGCCGCTCAGATGAACATTGAACGACTGTTTAGTTTAGCTCAAGACAATGATAATGTTAGCCATCCATTATCACCTAGCCGAATTTATGGCAATTATCAGTGCAACCGCCTTGAATTTAAATACGGTGATAATGACCGCTTGGCACTGCAAATTCCTAATTTGGTCATTAATGCAGGCGAGCGCGTGGCGATTTTGGGTCCAATTGGTTCGGGAAAATCCACCTTATTAAAGTTATTATCAGGGCTTTACACACCAACATCAGGCAATATCTTACTGGATAGTTTGGATATCAATCATATCAGCCGAGAATCTTTAAACCATCAAATTGGCTATTTACAACAGGATCATCGCCTATTTCAAGGAACATTACGCGAGAATTTATTAATTGGCATGCCAACTCCTAGTGATGATATTTTAAATAGAGTATTGCATCGTACAGGGCTGATTCGTTTGGTTTCTAATCATTCAAGCGGTTTGGATTTGCCAATCAGTGAAGGAGGTAAAGGGTTATCGGGTGGTCAAAAACAATTAGTAGCATTTTCACGATTGGTATTAACTGACCCGTCAGTGTGGCTACTTGATGAACCAACAGCATCCATGGATAACCAACAAGCCCAGCAGTGTTTACGGGTAATTGCCGAAGAATTTAAAGACGCAAGCAAAACTTTGGTGGTTTCCACTCATAAATTGGAGCTTTTGGCGTTGGTTAATCGGGTGATTATTATGCGTGATGGTGTGGTTGTTATGGATGGACCCAAAGAGCAAGTTTTGGCGCAATTGATGAAAAATGAACAAGACGCCAAAGCAGCCAAACTAGCAGGGCAAAAACAAGCCAATTTAACGATTCATCCGCCTAAATAAAATAAGTGTAAACGATATGAAAGAATATAATTATCGCCCCACAAAACCCAGTGTTGGAAAATTTAGCATCATTATTTGGACAACATTGGTGATGATTATTATTTTGGTAACGTGGGCATCCTTTGCCAAAATTGACCAAGTTACCCGAGCTTCAGCAACGGTGATTGCATCTGCTAGAACTCAAGAGATTCAAGCAGTGGACGAAGGTGTATTGTCAGAACTTTTGGTTAAAGAGGGTGATGATGTCAAAAAAGGCGATTTGCTTGCCGTACTAGAAGAAGAACGCGCCAAAGCTGCTTTAGGAAATTCAGCAACAAAAGTAGCTGCTTTGCAAGCCAAAGTTTCCCGATTGGAAGCAGAGATTTTTGATAAACAGTTGGTGTTTCCAGCAGATGTACAAAAATTTCCTGAATATGTGGCAAACCAAACCCAACTTTATAATCGTCGCCGTCAAGCGATTGAACAAGATGTATCATCTTTGCAAAATATGCTTAAACTTGCCAAACAAGAACTGGCAATGAATGAGCCACTATTAAAACATGGTGATGTCAGTCAAGCAGACGTCATTCGTCTAAGACGGCAAGTAGCGGATATTGAAGCTCAAATTACCAATAAACGCAACAAATATTTTGAAGATGCGCAAACAGAATTGACGCGCGCCCAAGAAGAATTGCAAGCCGAGCAAGAACAGCTTAGAGACCGCACTCAAGTATTGGAAGAAAAACGTCTATTTGCCCCAACAGACGGTAAAGTAAATAACATTGCTGTAACAACCATTGGTGGGGTGGTACGTGCAGGCGACACCATCATGCAGCTTTTACCAACCAGCAGTGATTTGATTGTTGAGGCAAAGGTTAAGCCAATGGATATTGCGTACGTTAAAGAAGGTCAGCAGGCGAATGTAAAATTAGATGCTTATGACTTTTCTATTTTTGGGGCAATGGCGGGCGAAGTAATTTATATCAGTCCAGATACTTTGATGGAAAAAACCCCACAAGGTGAACAGCCCTATTATCGCGTACAAATTCGCATTGATGGGGCAAAATACCAACATCGCGCTAAAGACATTATTATCAAGCCAGGTATGACCGCAAGTGTGGATATTAAAGCTATGGAACGCACCGTTTTATCCTATCTAACCAAGCCTATTACCAAAACGTTGTCTGAAGGCATGGGCGAAAGATGATAAAATAAAAAACTCTGCTATAATAATGGCATAGGTAATAAGGAGTTATTTATGAAATTAACATTGGGCATTTTGACATTATCAGTAATGCTAACAACAGTCAGTCATGCCAACGATAAAATTGAAGAATTCATTGATGGAGAATGTTTACCAAAAAATGCTTATCATTTATTGGATAAAATTACAGACATTGATTGCACTAAAAATGCTGATGATAGCGTTGTGGTTACCATTGGTGATAAAGCAGGTCTTATGTCAAAGCAGGGTAAATGGCTTGCCGAGCCAAAATACAATTATATTTTGGGTGAATTTTATCAGGGCTTGACAGTAGTTAAAAATATGGATGATAAATACGGTTTTATGGATAAAACGGGCAAAATCGTCATTCCATTTAAATACACTGATGCGTGGAACTTTACTGATGAAATGGGGCTAGCTCAGGTTAAACTAGACAAAGAAAGTAAATGGGGATTTATCAATCCAAATGATAAGATGGTTATTGCACCAAAATATGATTTTGTCTATGCTTTAATCAGTGAAAACCTATTTACCGCTTATCGAGATGGCAAGGCAGGTTTTATTGATAAAACTGGAAAAGAAGTTATCGCTTTTGATTATGATGAAGCTTTGCCGTTTATAGATGGGCTTGCTATGGTTGGCAAGGGCGATAAATATGGTTTTATCAATACAAAAGGACAGGTAGTCATCCCATTAATTTATGATTTTGCCTTAAATTTTGAAAATGGCGTGGCAGTTGTTGCAAAAGCTGAAAAGTATGGATTGATTGACAAAACAGGTAAATCAATCACGGCATTAACTTATGATGATATGTTATACGCTGGCGAAGATGCTTACGTAGTGGTACAAAATGGCAAATTTGGCTATATTGACATATCAGGCAAACCTTTAACCAAAATCATTTATGATGATGTGGGGTTATTCTCAGAAGGTTTGGCAGTTGTTTGTCTTAAACAAAAATGTGGTTATATTGATATTACTGGCAAAGAAATCATCCAAACCAAATACGATATGGCAACCAGTTTTTCTGGCGGTAAGGCTGATGTTTGGCTTGATGGTAAAGACTTGCAGATTGATAAAGCAGGTAAAATCATTCAATAGGTCAATCTGTATTCATTTTGGATTGGTGGTTTGATTGCAAAGATGGGCATATTTAGCATCATAGTCCATCTTTTGCTGACGATAAATTTCAAAAACACACAACTCATCACAGCCATTTTGGCAACATTCATAATCTTCAGGTGCTTCAGGTGGCGGTGGAATGTCATTTATATCTGGATTTATCATTGACAACTTTCTGATTTTGTAGAAAATTTGTAGTAAGCGCTTGCTATTTATTTTGCTTAGGTTATACTTCACTTGATGTTTATTTTAACATTTTTATGGCTTTTGGCAAAAGGAAGATTTGATGCGTATGTTACAAAAAGTTTGGCAATTTAAAAAAACCGCTTTAACTTCTTTGGTTGCTGCTAGTTTGGTTTTACCAATGGCAGGGTGTGGTAGCACTACTGGAGCGGGTGCAGTGGGTGCAAATCGCAAACAGCTTTTATTGGTTTCTAGCGATGAAGTGATGAATCTTGCGAGTAAATCTTATCAGCAAACCTTATCCCAAGCTCGCCAAAAAGGCGTTTTGGATGTCAATGCCAGTCAGCTTGCTCGTCTAAAACGAATTGCCAATCATTTGATTCCACAAACCAGCGTTTATCGAACCGATGCTACCAAATGGCAATGGGAAGTTCATATCATTCAAGCCGAAACCATGAACGCTTATGTGATGCCTGGTGGTAAGATTGTTTTTTATAGTGGCATTATTGACAACTTAAAACTAACTGATGCTGAAATTGCTGCAATTATGGGCCATGAAATGGCGCACGCACTTCGTGAACACAGTCGCGAAAAACTCAGTCGCAGTATGGCAACTGGTGGTGTGATTAGTATTGCTTCGGCAGCATTTGGATTGTCAGCGGGTCAAGCTCAGGTGGCACAATTAGCAGGAGATGTTGGGTTGAGTTTGCCACATTCACGCACTCAAGAATCTGAAGCGGATAAAATTGGACTTGAGTTGATGGCTCGTGCTGGCTATAATCCTAATGCAGCCGTGAGTTTATGGCAAAAAATGCAAGCTAAATCGGGTTCGAGTGGTCCACAATTTTTAAGCACTCACCCATCCAGCAGTAACCGAATCAAACAAATTCAGGATTTGTTGCCAGCAGTCATGCCTCTTTATAATGCATCAAATAAAAAGTAGGAATTATCATGCAAGTAACAAAAGCCCTAAAGCAGGCCTTGCAATCATTAAATCCTGTACATTTGACACTAGAAAATGAAAGTCATATGCATGCAGGCTATTATGATGGTAAAGAGAGTCATTTTAAATTGGTGATTGTCAGCAGTGAATTTGCAGGCAAACGTCCCGTAATGCGCCATCAAGCGGTATATCAACAAATTAATGATTTATTAATGGTTAATGGTGGCAATGTACACGCCTTGGCAATCCATGCTTATTCGCCAGATGAATGGCAAAGTCAACAAATCGCCCCTCAAAGTCCCAATTGTGCAGGACAAAATAAAGGCTGATTGCTTACCAAACTAAAGAGAGATTTATGAAAAATTTACTTTTATTAGGCATGATTTTGACATTAGCAGGGTGTGCAACCACCAAAGGCAACATCACTCCACAATATATCAACCCAAGCAATTATCAAGCCCAAGATTGTGCCACCTTAAAAAGCGAAATTACTCGCATTAGTAAATTGGCTAATGAAACTGAAAAACAAAACATTTCTTTGGGAACAGGTGTGGGTATTGGTATTGCTGGCGGGCGTGGCGGATTGTACCCAACCATTAGCCTAGGTACAGGCATTGGTAGTGGTCAGCGTCAAGCTAAGAAAAACACCCTAGCTAGACTTTATGGTGAGCACGATGCAATGGTGCTGGCGGCTCGTCAAAAGCACTGTGATTTTGTTTCAGGGATGAAAATTTATGGTGAATGACGTTTATGTTGGGTTAATTGCTTTAAACACGCAAGATAAAATCAGAATTAAACTAAAAAAACCGATACAGCGTGTCGGTTTTTGATTTTGTGGATTGGCTAAAATACCATGTCATATTATAATAACGATTATTTTTTTATGATAATTATTTATGAATTGTAATCATTTGCTTGATAGTTTGCCCGATAATCTAACATCAGAAATTGCAGCTGATTTGACAGCATATCTTGAACAGAATCCCGAATTGAAGAATGGTTTAATGGTTAGTGTTTTTTTTGATGCACGTGGTCTAGCATGCCCAATGCCTTTATTAAAAGCTAAAGTAAGTTTACGTCAAGTAGCACTTGGTGATAGTTTGTATTTGCTAGCAAGTGATAAAAACTCTCAAACCGATATTTGTGCTTTTTGTCAAAAAAATCAACTGAAAGTTACAACTTGGCAGTCTTACCTACTTGACAATGCTGTTTATCATTTTATCATCACTAAAGCTGATTAAAAGATTCTTAATTCTTTGTTACAGCTTGCCAAAAAATGTAATTCTGCCTAGTTTTTCAAATCGTTTGGTCGTACAATAACAATATTTATTTGATGGACGTAGCGATAAAAGATGATAAAAACTTACGACAATTATGACGAAAATGATGACTTCGATGATGATTTTGAGTATGAAGAGGCTGATGATGAGCTGGAATTGACTGATGATGAACTTTACAAAATAGGCGATGAAGATGATTTCCCCATCATCAAAACCCCCGCCAATCGAGTTCCTGCAATTATTGATGGCGACATACATCATGTCGCTACTAAGGATTTGGTTCCTGCCATGCCAACCCATTTGGCAGCTCCGGGGGTAAATTTAGGCGCATATATCAATACTGTGCATCAAATTCCCATTTTAACCCCCGAAGAAGAAAAAGAATTGGCGCAACGTTATTACAATCATCATGATGTGGAAGCCGCTAGAATGTTGGTGATGAGCCATTTGCGTTTTGTCATTCATATTGCGCGCAGTTATTCAGGGTATGGACTTTCTCAGGCGGATTTAATCCAAGAAGGCAATTTGGGTCTGATGAAAGCAGTAAAGCGTTTTGATCCAAATAAAGGTGTAAGATTGGTATCTTTTGCAGTACATTGGATTAAAGCAGAAATTCATGAATTTGTGATTAAAAATTGGCGAATTGTAAAGGTTGCTACAACCAAAGCTCACCGTAAATTATTTTTTAATCTAAGAAGCTTAAAAAAAACCAACAATCAGCTAACATTGGATGAAGCTCAAGCAATCGCCAAAGATTTGAATGTTACTGTTAAACAAGTGCTAGAAATGGAGTCGCGTTTAACCAGTTACGATGCTTCTTTTGAAATGCAAGACAGTGATGAAGATGATGGGCGCTATGCTCCCCAGCTTTTCTTGGAAGATGCGATTGACCCTGCTGATGTCGTCGAGGATGCAGATTGGGAAGAAAATACTACCACTGCCCTAAAAGAAGCCATGGATACTTTGGATGACCGTTCGCGCGATATCATTACTCAAAGATGGCTTGCTGATCAAAAATCAACTCTGCATGAACTGGCAGCAGTGTATAATATTTCAGCAGAACGTGTAAGACAAATTGAAAAAAATGCCATGGATAAAATCAAAGAGGCTATGACCATTGACAGTATGGTTTTAGATTGAGAGGTAGTTTATGAAACAAATTCGTTTAAATGGTCAAGAACATCAAAGCGATAAGTCTAATGTATTTGAGTTATTAATGGAACTTGGCTTAACTACTGGGCGTTTTGCAGTTGAAATAGATGGGTATTTAGTTCCAAAAGCCAAGCTTTCAGATATAGAACTGATCTCGGGCATGATAATTGAAGTGGTTCAAGCTGTGGGCGGTGGCTAATTTAGCACAAACTTAGTGGCAAACAGCATCAATGATTTTTCTGGCAAGAGTACCGCAAGGGGGTAGGTTTGGCAGCTTGTCTACGTCAAAAAAGCGTGCATCGTTTAACTCATCTTGCTGTAATATAATTTTGCCTGACCGATATTTGGCAATAAACCCAACCATTAAATTTGTGGGGTAGGGCCAAGCTTGGCTGTTAAAATACATTGGTGTATCAATCTGTAAACCAACTTCTTCATAAACCTCACGAGCAGTAGCCCTTTCAAGTGTTTCACCAATTTCCACAAACCCTGCAATCAGTGTGTAAATATCAGCATGGCGATGATGTTTTGCTAGTAAAATCTGTGGTTTTTGAGTGGTTGGGTGCAGGCGAGTAATGGCAACAATAACGCAAGGTTGGATTTTTGGATAAATGTGATGTTGACAATGCGTGCAAATACGATGTGTGTAAATGTGATTATTCTCTAAAGTGTTTTTGATTGTTTTATGACCACATACCCCGCAAAACTGATGGGTTTTATGAAAATAAATCAACTGAATTGCTTGGGAAAATAAACCAGCTAGTGTGTTATTGAGTCTACCAACCAAATGCCGATAAGCAATGAATTCACCTTGGGGTAGATTGATATCGGGGTTTGGTATATTTTGTTTATCCAGTGCAAAATTGCCATCTGTTAGGTGTATAACATCATCTAAGTTGAAATTTTGTAAATTGGTCAATTTATTTAAGGAAATCGCAAAAGGCACACCATTTTGACAAAAGATACTTTGTGCATCTATTACCCAAATAGTTCTTGTATCAGTGATTGACATAAAACAGATAAATTCAATAAATCTTTTTATTTTAACATAAGAAAAGCATAAACTAGTAAAATAATCGCCAAAAGGTATAAATTAGAGAAGCAAACCCATCAAATTGTTAATATTTTGTATTAACACCTTGCTTTTGTTATGGTTCTGTATTACGATAAAGCCGTTGTTTATGATGTTTCCTTTGAATTTAGGGATTGTGTTATGTTGAAGAAAATCTTATTAGTTTCCGCAGTTGCTTTATCTTCTACCGCTGCATTTGCTGACAATGACATTGGTTGTGGTGCTGGTACTCAAATTTGGGCAGGCAAAGAAGGTAAAGTTGCCAAAATTTTAGCAGCAACCACCAATGGTAGTACTGCAAACCAATTGTTTGGTATTACGTTTGGTACTTTGGGCTGTAATGGTCAAGGCACTATCAAGGCTCAAGTGGTTGAGTTTGTTGATGGTAATTCTGAAGCTTTGGCGCGCGATATGGCTATTGGTCAAGGCGAAAATCTAAACGTTCTTGCTGAATTATTAAACATTAAAGAAGCTGACCAAGCTCATTTCTATAGTGTTGCTAAAGCAAACTTTGGCACTATTTACAGCGCAGGTAGCACTACTGCTGATGTTGTTGCTAATCTACAAAATGTTTTGGCTGCTGATGCAACTTTAAAAGCTTACGTTTGATTTGCTTTTTTATCAAAACCTTATGGGGCTTTTCTCATAAGGTTTTTTTATATGAGTTTTGGGTGATTGAGTAAAAGTATATGCGGCAAACATTTACCGTAATAACATTGACATGTTTTTTAACGGCTTTTTTTTCATCAGTATTTGCTAATGAACCTACACCTTTTGATGAGGTTGTGAATGGGGTTAGCGATGGCCATGGTGGTGATTGGATAACTTCGTCATACAATCATGTTAATGATTTGGATTTAATGATTAAGCAGTTTCAGCAAAAAGCAAAAAATCAGCACCTAAGCACACATAAAGTTTGGCAACGACTTTTTTATGCTAATAAGCAGCAAATCAGCGATGTTGAATATACAAATTTCTTTTTGTCCAAAGACGGTAAAAATAATTTGCAAGCAGAATTGGACATTACGCTTGAAAAAATGTTTACCGATCACACCGAAAATTCGCCCCAGTGCCGATTTCCAGCTAGAACCGCTTGGCTAACCAAGATGCTTCAGATTGATAAAAACCAACTTGCAAAAGTGAATTGCACAGCCTTTAATGACTGGTATCAAAAAATCAACCCTAACAGCATGACATTGATTTTTGCCACTGACTATATGGGTAGCCCAGGTTCTATGTTTGGACATACATTGCTTCGGCTTGACCCTGTCAAAACTGAAGGAAAAAATTTAGATTTATTTGCTTATGCGCTCAATTATGCCGCTACTACTCCTAATAATGAAAATGGCATGGTTTATGCGTATAAGGGTTTAACAGGCAAATATCCTGGCAGTTATTCTTTGATGCGTTATTTTCATAAAACTAAAGAATATGGCGATTTGGAAAGTCGTGATATGTGGGAGTATGAGCTGGATTTAACCCCAGATGAGGTGGCTTTTTTAGTAGGTCATATTTGGGAGATGCAAAATGTCAATTTTCCTTATTATTTTATGGATAAAAATTGCTCATATGCTATTTTAGGTTTGATGGATTTGGTGCGTCCTCAACTGAATTTGCAAAGTAAATTTGGTTTAACGGCGGTGCCAATTGAAACTGTCAAAGCAGTCAAAAAGGCAGGGCTGATTAAACAAACCAAATATCGTCCCGCTTTAGAAACTCAAATACAAACTCAAGAAAAAACTTATGGAAAACCTTTTGCTAAAATGGCTCATAAAATGACATTGCCAAAGGTAAATCCCCAACAAGTTTTGCAAGGTCAATCTATTGAAAATCAAGCTAAATTACTTGAGTTGGCGTACGATGATTTGTATTTTCAGCATGGCAGTAAAAAGGTAAAAGCGGATTTTTCTCAAAATCGCTTACGTGAACTGCTACTACTACGCAGTCAGATAACCGTTGATAAACAAAAACCTGAACCAATTCGTCCAAAATATGACCCAACACAAGGGCATGGTGATAAACTTTGGGGAGTTTGGTTGGGTGAGATTCAAAATAAAAAAGGCGTTTTTTTGCATCATCGCGTGGCATATCATCACTTTAGTGACCCGCAAATGGGCTATGGAATGGGTCAATTGACTTTTTTGGATGGTGCAATTGGCATATATGATAATAAACTTAAATTTGATTACTTGGATGTCTTATCCGTTCATGCAATCAATCCTATTACCAGTTATAAAAAACCCTATTCTTGGGGTTGGGATTTTGGTTTTCAGCAAGTAGCTATGGATAAAGGGCAATTTAGTACTAAAAATACTCATATTGCCGCCATTACCGCAGGACAGATTGGTTATGCAAAAAATTTTGGTGAACAATTGGTTTGTGGGGCGTATGTTCGTGCAGAAATGCAGGCTGCTAAAGCTATCGAAAAAGGTGGGCGTGCTGGTATTGTACCAAAGATTCATTGTTTGGCACATTTTTCCAACCATTGGCAAGCATCAATGGATGTGAGTACACCATTTTGGCAAACTGGTGATAAACAAACGGTGGCAAATGCTCAAGTAACTTACAGTTTATCATCAGAAAATGCTTTACATTTATCTGCCCACCATGAATCTCAAAATGGTCAAGATTGGCAAAAAATGATGTTTGGGTTTTCACATTATTACTGATAACCTTTGCTATAGATAATGTTTGTTGCTGATGATACTGTTATGAATTTATTGATTTTATAGAAAAATTTATCAAATCGTTCTATAAAATCATCTGTTTATCTGTTTGAAATTGACTTTTTACCCCCATAATTGTCAAATTAGACTATTGTTATTTGGGGCAATTCATGACGCAGCAATTCATTTCCATTAAAGGGGCAAGAACACACAACCTAAAAGATATTTATGTAGACATTCCACGTGATAAACTGGTGGTAATTACTGGTTTGTCAGGTTCAGGCAAGTCATCTTTGGCGTTTGACACTTTATATGCTGAGGGTCAGCGCCGTTATGTGGAAAGTTTGTCAGCTTATGCTCGTCAATTTTTAAGTCAAATGCAAAAACCTGAAGTAGATAGCATTGAAGGGTTGTCACCAGCCATTGCAATTGAACAAAAATCAACCAATCACAATCCCCGCTCTACGGTTGGTACAATCACTGAAATCTATGATTATTTGCGTCTATTGTTTGCGCGAGTTGGTGTACCTTATTGCCCAGAACATCACCAACCTATGGTCGCTCAAACCATTACTCAAATGGTTGATGATATTTTGGCGCTGCCTAAAGAAACCAAATTGATGATTCTTGCTCCTGTGGTGCGTGAACGAAAGGGGGAGCACCTTGCGCTGATGGAACAGCTAACCGCTCAAGGGTTTAGTAAACTGCGCATTGATGGGGTGATTTATGATACTGATGAATTGCCAACACTCAATAAAAATCAAAAACACACTCTTGAAGTGGTGGTAGACCGATTTAAGGTGCGTAATGATTTGGGTAACCGCATTGCTGAAAGCTTGGAAGTGGCATTAAGGCTGGGTTCAGATTTGGCAATTTTGTATTTTATGGATGATGAACGCAGTCAAATTTTGTCCGCCAAACACTCTTGTCCTGTCTGCGAACGAGCAGTAAGTGAACTAGAACCACGTTTGTTTAGTTTTAATAATCCTGCGGGTGCATGTCCTGTTTGTGATGGTTTGGGAAAACGACAATATTTTGCAGCTGAGCGCATTGTAACTTATCCTGAAAAATCTTTAAACCAGGGGGCAATTCATGGCTGGGATAAAGCCCATGCGTATTATTTTGGAATTTTAACCACGGTTTGTCAGCATTTTGACATTGATATGGATAACCCATGGAAGGACTTATCTAAAAAACAGCAAAACATCATTTTATACGGTTCGGGTAAAGAAAAAATTAATTTTGATTTTGTGTTTGAGACTGGACGCAAATCTACCAAAACGGTGCCTTTTGAAGGTGTTTTGCCTTATCTAGAGCGTCGATATACTACTACAACCAGTAATTTGGTGCGTGATGAATTGTCAAAATATTTATCAGATACCACCTGCAGTGCTTGTAATGGCGTGCGTTTAAATGATATTGCTCGCCATGTACAGGTTGATGGGCGAGTAATTGGTGATATCATTCATCTACCCATTGGGCAGGCGTGGAACTATTACCAACATCTAAAGCTCGATGGGCATAAAGGCGAAGTTGCCGATAAAATTTTTAAAGAGATTCGCGAAAGATTGGGGTTTTTAACCAAGGTGGGTTTGGATTATTTAACTTTAGCAAGAAGTGCAGAAACTTTGTCAGGTGGTGAAGCTCAAAGAATTCGCTTAGCAAGTCAAATTGGGGCAGGCTTGATGGGGGTAATGTATGTGCTTGATGAGCCTTCAATTGGGTTGCATCAGCGTGATAATGACCGATTATTAAGCACTTTAACTCATTTGCGTGATTTAGGTAATACAGTGATTGTGGTGGAGCACGACGAAGATGCCATTCGTCAAGCTGACTGCATTATTGATATTGGTGTGGGAGCAGGCGTGCATGGAGGGCGAGTTATTGCTCAGGGAAGTGCAGATGAAATTGCCAAAAATCCAGATTCCTTAACGGGACAATACCTATCAGGTAAAAAACAAATTGCCATTCCAAGCTATCGAAAAAAAGCCAAAACTCAATCTGTGCAAAAAGGCAAAAAAACAGTTCAAGAGTCTATGTATTTAGAGCTTTTTGGTGCTCGAGGAAATAATTTAAAAAATGTGGATTTAACCATACCAATTGGGGTGATGACCTGCATTACAGGAGTGTCTGGTTCTGGAAAAAGCACATTAATTAATCAAACACTCATGCCAATTGCTGCTGCTCAATTAAACCGAGCAACTACTTTAACTGCTGAACCTTACGACAAGATTGTAGGGCTTGAATACTTAGATAAAATGGTAGATATTGACCAATCGCCGATTGGACGCACGCCCAGAAGTAATCCTGCTACTTATACAGGCGTTTTTGCCTTAATTCGTGATTTATTTACACAAACACCCGAATCTCGCGCTAGAGGTTATAAAGCAGGTAGGTTTAGTTTTAACGTTAAAGGCGGACGTTGCGAAACCTGTCAGGGCGATGGCTTGATTAAGGTGGAAATGCACTTTTTGCCCGATATGTATGTACCCTGTGATGCTTGTCATGGCAGACGTTATAACCGTGAAACATTGGAAGTTCACTACAAGGGAAAATCCATTGCAGATGTTTTGGATATGACGGTTGAAGAAGCGCTGGTATTTTTTGAGGCAATTCCTGCTATCCATCGACGTATTGAGGCGTTGGCAGAGGTGGGATTGGATTATATTCGTTTGGGTCAATCAGCAACAACGTTATCAGGTGGCGAGGCTCAGCGGGTAAAACTTGCCAAGGAACTATCCAAACGTGACACAGGTCAAACCTTATACATTTTAGATGAGCCAACAACTGGTCTGCATTTTGCTGATATTGATAAACTTTTACACATCTTGCATGCCTTGCGTGATAAAGGTAACACCATTGTTGTCATTGAGCATAATTTAGATGTAATAAAAACCGCTGACCATATTATTGATTTGGGTTATGAAGGTGGTGATGGTGGTGGTCAAATCGTTGCTGTTGGTACGCCTGAAGAGGTTGCAAAAGATGAAAAATCACACACAGGCAGATTTTTAAAATTAGTTTTAGATAAAACATAATTCAAAAACAAATAAGAGGGCAATCATGAGATTTGGATTGTTTTTGTTGATATTGTTGGTAAATATTGCGCATTCGGCAAATTTTCATGTAGAACCAAAATACATTACCACAGGCAATGATTTTAATCAATTATGTGCCGATGATTGCCCTGTTTTAAATTATGGATTGATTAGTGCCAACGATTTATGGGTTCAGCATATTATTAATACTAATGTTTTATCAGTTTTTGGCAGCGTGGGCGGTGAAAATTCACCACAGGACCTATTGTATAAAGAGTTTGCTAAAATTGGTCAGCCAACCGATAAACAATTGACTGATTTTTTAAAACAATCTGAATTAAATATCATCCAAACCCATCAAGAACTTATTAATAACAACCCAAATCAACATTCACCTTTAATTGATATTTCCGCCAGACCTAATTATTTGGGTCATCAAGGAGATTTAGAATTATTTTCCATTAGCGAGTTTTATCAAGTTGGTGACATGGTTGGAACAGGAAGTATTAATTATTTTGTGTTTGATATGATAGAATCTCGACAATTAACTTTGGATGATATTTTATTGCCAAACACAAAAGAAAAATTAGAAAATATGGTAAAAGAAAAATTCTTTAATGCGTTAAAAAAAGGCAAAGTTGATATTAAAAAACATGAAAAAAAATGGTCATTTTTTTTAACCAAAAACTTTATATTTACTAAAGATGGCATAAAATTTTTATATCAACCAGAACAAATTACTCCTTACAATATGGGAATGCCTGAATTTGTTATTGGTTATGCAGATTTAAAAAATATTGTAAAACCTGAATATTTAAAATAATTAATAAAACATATAAATATGATAAATAGTTGTTTTTTAATAGATACTCATACACATTTTGATGTTTTGGAATATCAAGATAATTTGGAAAAATATGCAATTAATGCTTATAATAATGGCGTAAAAGAACTGGTAATTATTGGTTTGATGGCGGATTCGTTTAAACAAATGGTGGTTTGTCAAAAAAAATTAAATCACTTAAATTTAAATTTAAAAACCCATTTAGCTTTTGGACTGCATCCTTTATATATTAAAAATCAACAACAAGAAGATTTGTATATTTTAGAAACGTATATTAAAAAATATCTAAGCATTGCTATAGGTGAAATTGGTTTAGATACGTTTGAAAAATCTTTAAAAGAGGAGAATATTTATCAAAAACAAAAAAATTTTTTTATAGAACAAATTCAAATTGCAAAAAAATATGATTTACCTATTTTATTGCATATTCGTAAAGCCCATGCCGATGTTTTAAAAATATTAAAACAAGAAAAATACAATCCATATCATCAAGGTGGCATTGCCCATAGTTTTAGTGGCGGAATAAATGAAGCAATTGCTTTTGTACAAATGGGATTTAAATTGGGAATTACAGGTCAAATTACCAACCCAAATGCTAAAAAACTACGACAAGTGGTAGATACTGTATTTTGTAAATACGGTGTTAGTGCATTTGTCATAGAAACTGACAGTCCAGATATGCTACCAATACCTTGCCAAAAACAAGGATATACATTGAATGAGCCTGCTAATTTGATTTATGTTTTACAAGAACTGTCAAATTTATTTAATATGGATAAAAAAATATTAGCCGATAAACTTTGGGAAAATAGTTACCAAGCGTTAAAAATAAACGAAACGAATAATTAATTAATGTGTTATAATTGGCGAGTTTAATTAAAATATTTTATCTTAATTTATTTATGAGTCATTCATCAAATCGCCGTTTTATTGGTACGCGCACGTTATACGAAAAGAGTTTTGATGCTTTTGTCAATGCTCACGTTTATATTATTGGTGTGGGCGGTGTTGGTTCATGGGCGGTAGAAGCACTGGCACGAACAGGCATTGGCGCATTAACGTTGGTGGATTTGGATGTTTTGGTTGAAAGTAATGTTAATCGCCAATTACCCGCGTTAACTCAAACTTTTGGCATATCAAAAATAGAAGAAATGGCAAATCGTGCTAAAAATATTAATCCAGATATTAATATTTTCTTGGTGGATGATTTTTTAAATTCAAATAATGTTCAAGATATTTTACCAAATAAACAAACCATAATGCAGCTAAGACAGCAAAATAAATTAATTATTGTTTTGGATTGCACAGATGATATTCAGGCAAAATTAGCAATCGCATTACATTGTCGATTTAATAAAATCAAGCTAATTATCTCTGGTGGAGCGGGCGGTAAAATAGACCCGACCAAAATTGGTGTGGCGGATTTAAAAGAAGTGACTCATGACCCATTATTAGCAAAATTACGTCAAAATTTAAAAGATAAAAATATTAACAAAGATTTAAAAAATAAGTTTGCCATGAAATGCGTTTATTCTAATGAACCGATTAAAATGGCAAATGCTTGTGAAGGTGGTTTGAATTGTGGAGGTTATGGTTCTGCGGTAACTGTAACGGCAACCGTTGGCATGATAATGGCGGCAGAATGTCTAAAAATGATAGCAGATTTAACAAAAGATACTTAAAAATTTTTGAATAATTTTTTATGATTGCATTATAAATCATTTTAATAACATTATTCATCATTAACAAATAAAATAATATTGTTAAATGTTTAATTTATATTTATTGGATTAATATATGAAAATTTTACAATCAAAATATTTTCGTCCACGCAAAATTATGACGGAAAATTACCGAGATAATCAATATTTCATTGAGGTTAAAGAATTAGAACAAGAAATCACTGCAAATAATACACCATTTGAAGAGCTGATTGATTCAATGATGCCAAATATCAATTTTAATGGCGATAATATTGTGATTAAAAAGGAACATTTGGTAAAATTTGTTAAATGTGAAGATTATCATACCGTTTATTATGATTCTAAAAGTAATACGTTTTATGAGGGTGAATTATGTTACTTTTATCCAGAATTTGAATTTTTTTTATTATTAAATGAAGATTTGAGTAATGAATATGATAAACATATTTTTGAATCTGGATTTTTAAAAGTAGAGAAATTAGGTTATAATTCTAACAATCCAAATTCTCTAAAAAATATTAAAGAATTTTTTAATTTATTTTTAGAGAAATATATTTCAAGTGAAGCAAAAATTTTATTGCTTTTAAAAGAAGGAAATGATTTGGTCTTTAGACATCAAACCATTAAACCTTATAAACTAGATTTGGAATTAATGTATAACGATAACTTTATATCTGTACATAATAAAATTCAAAATGATTTAAAACATAGCAAAAAAGGTGTGGTGTTACTTCACGGTTTGGCAGGTACAGGAAAAACCAATTACATTAAGTGGCTAACCGCACAAATACCTGATAAAGATTTTATTTTTGTGCCGAATAACTTGATTGGTGCTTTAGCAGAACCACAATTTATGAGTTTATTGATTGGGCGTAAAAATTCTATTTTGGTATTGGAAGATTGTGAGAACTATATTGCTGAACGAGTCGGTGGCGGCAATACGACAGATGTGGTGGCAACCATTTTAAATATTGCAGATGGTATTTTATCCGATGTTTTAGAATGTCAATTTATTTGTACCTTTAATGCGGATTTAATGGATATTGACCATGCATTACTAAGACGTGGTCGATTGATTGCAGAATATAAATTTGACAAATTGGCTACTGAAAAATGCAATCAATATTTAAAATCACTAGATAAACCAATTTTTGTAGAAAAACCCATGACATTGGCGGAGCTTACTCATATTGATGAGGCTGAATATAAAGAAGTTACGCCAAAAAGCCAATTTGGTTTTACTGGTTAAATAGTATCAATAAAACAAAATGCATTAGAAAAATTGATGACAGTCATCAATAATTTGGCAGTTTGGAAAATGACAGTGCGGGTTTTTTTTGTTAAAATAGCCGTACTGTTTATTTTTTTTATTTAAAAAATAAATCTAGTTAGCTGCCGCCAACCAACTATGTAAAATTTACGTCAAAAGGATAATCCATGACTATTATTATTATTAAGCAAGAAGATTTTATTGAATCTATTTGTGATGCATTTCAATATATTAGCTATTACCACCCAACCGATTATATTAAAGCCTTAACTGAAGCTTTAGAACGTGAAGAGAATCCGGCCGCAAAGGATGCTATGACTCAAATTTTAGTCAATAGTCGTATGTGCGCTGAAGGTCATCGTCCTATCTGCCAAGATACGGGCATTGCGACGGTGTTTTTAAAAATTGGTATGAATGTGCAGTGGGACAGCACTATGACAATTACTGAAATGGTTAATGAAGGCGTTCGTCGTGCTTATACCAACGCAGACAATACACTACGCGCATCGGTCTTAGCTGACCCTGCTGGAAAGCGCATTAATACCAAAGATAATACTCCCGCAGTGATTCATATGGAGGTAGTTGCTGGCAACAAAGTTGAAGTAACTTGTGCAGCCAAGGGCGGCGGTAGTGAAAATAAATCAAAACTTGCCATGCTAAATCCGTCAGACAGTATTGTGGATTGGGTATTAAAAACAGTGCCAGAAATGGGTGCTGGCTGGTGTCCACCGGGTATTTTAGGAATCGGTATTGGCGGTACTCCTGAAAAAGCAACACTTTTGGCAAAAGAATCGTTGATGAGCCATATTGACATTCATGAATTGCAAGATAAAGCTAGAAGTGGTGCAGAATTAACCACAACCGAAGCTTTAAGATTGGAATTATACGAAAAAGTCAACGCACTTGGTATTGGTGCTCAAGGTTTGGGTGGTTTAACTACTGTGCTTGATGTGAAGATTTTAGACTATCCAACACATGCAGCGTCTAAGCCTGTGGCAATGATTCCAAACTGTGCTGCTACTCGTCATGTAGAATTTGAACTAGATGGTTCAGGTCCTGTTGAGCTTTTGCCACCTGATTTTGACGTCTATCCTGATATTACCTACAATCCTGAAAATGGAAAACGCGTTAATGTAGACACATTAACTAAAGAAGAAATTGCCAATTGGCAAACTGGTGATGTGTTATTATTATCAGGCAAAATTTATACTGGTCGTGATGCCGCCCATAAACGCATGACTGATATGTTGAATCGAGGTGAGCCTTTACCAGTTGATTTTACAAACAAAATCATTTATTACGTTGGACCTGTTGACCCTGTGCGTGATGAAGTAGTTGGACCTGCTGGACCAACAACCGCGACGCGCATGGATAAATTTACTCGCCAAATGCTTGAACAAACAGGGCTTTTGGGTATGATTGGCAAGTCAGAACGCGGTCAAATTGCTTGTCAAGCCATTGCAGATAATAAAGCAGTGTATTTGATGGCAGTTGGTGGTTCAGCGTATTTGGTATCAAAAGCGATTAAAAAAGCCAAAGTGGTTGCTTTTGCTGAACTTGGCATGGAAGCAATCTATGAATTTGAAGTTAAGGACATGCCTGTAACTGTTGCTGTGGATAGTCGCGGTACCTCGGTTCATGCGACCGCTCCAAAAATTTGGCAAGCCAAAATTGGTAAAATTCCTGTCAAACAAGACTAAAAATTAAATTCATCATCAAATCCCCTTTATGTTTTAAAGGGGATTTTATTTGGCTTGCACTGTTTCTTGGGTATCGTGATAAAATAAAGCTTTTTCAAATTCAGGAAGAGCAGTTTTCATCAGACTACCAATAACCATTTGCGGTTCAGAAGGTTCAAAGCCAAGCAAGGCTTCTCGTTCTTTGATTCGTTGGATGGTTTGTTTAAAAGCACTTTCAAAACTGGTATTGGCTCGTAAAGCTTCAGCAAAAAATGCTTCTCCAAAATAACTAAGTTCAGCGCCAGGCTGACAGCCAAAACTGGCTCGGTCGGCTTTTGAGGCGGTAATAATCACGGTGGTTGGTGAGGACAATTCATCAATAAATGTGCCTGAATAGCAAGATGATACTACAATCACTCGCCAACGTATACCTGCATTATCCAGTGTTTGTTTTAACCATTTTGGATTAATATCTTCTAATTCTAAGGGCGGATTGTCCAGTACAATGTCGCCTAAAATCTTACCAGATTCATCCACTGCACCATGTGAACTTAGGACTAAAAATAACACGTCTTCACTGGCATTCATTTTTTTACCAAGATGTTTTAAGACGCGGTCAAGACTGGTTTGACTGGCGATAGGCTCAGATTGCCAAGTATATGGGTTATTGACCAATGCCAACGAGCGACCTTTCATACCAAAACGCACATCAAAGAGTCGCTGGGCTTCAGTGATTTCACCTTCAAAAACACTTTCAGGATAACCCGCCACTCCCACAAAATACCAATCACTAATGCCTTCAGAACTTTGGGTAAGGTTGGCTAATTTATCATCTAGTAACATTGGTTGGGCATAAAAAGCGACTTCGCTTAAGGTTGGTGGCGGTGTTGTGGTTTGAAAAATTCTTTGATTGTTTGCATTTTTTTGCCAAACAAATAGCAAAGATACCGCTCCAATTAACATAATAACTTGTTCCCACCAAGGCCAATGTAGGCGTTTGGCAAAAACCCAAAGCAAAGAGACGGTTTGCCAGATAAATAGCGAAAAAAATAAAATCTCAATAACACCATAAGACCAGGCTGGTAATAGATTTTGATTACCTAAAAATTGAATGCCGCTTTGCAATAAAACAAGCAGTGTATCAGCAGTTAACCATAAAATTACTGGTACAAATAACAAGGTATAATTTTGTGAGCGTTTGGCAAGAATAATTCCAGCGATTAGCATAATCATGGGCCAAACTAGATAGCTAATCAATCCTTGCTCGTTAAAGGCGCTGTTAGCATCCGCAACAAGCCAAGCAAACAAAACGTTAACACTAAGTGCTAGGATGCAAAATAAAAGAAATTGTGTGAATGTGGGTTTAACCCAATCAAAGGCTTTAATAGAACCAACAAGCATCCACAAACTTGCCATAATATTGGCAGCAAAATTCAGAGAAAAACGTGGTAAAAACTGTATTTTTAGGGAAGATAATGGCAAAATGATTGTCCAAAAAAATATATGTCCAAAAAAGCTAAAATTTGATTAAATGATACGCAAGCTATCTGCCTATTTTCTCAAACTGTGAATACAATGGCAACTGTTTTTTTGCTTTAATTTTATTTATTTATCATGAAATTTGTACTTAAGATTCGGGAATAAGCTCAATTTCATCTTTTAGGCTAATTAATATCAATACATCATCTTTGCGGTGAAAACTGTGTAAATCTCCAAAAATCCGCATGATATCATCGCCGATATTATGAGTGCAGTCATTCATTTTTCGTTCAATTTTACTGATGGATAAACTGCCAGAAGCTAATTTGCTAGTATCAAGTACAAAATCAATACGGTCACAACTGGTAAATGCCGTACCATGACCATGAGTAAAATCGCTTAAATCAATGCTGACAGGCTCAGCAATTGGAATGTGGTTGATGTTTTTTAGTTGCCATCGTCGACTTAAAAAATGATTTAAAGCGCTTTGTTGCCCATGAATATTGGCTTGGTTTGGAGTGTAAAAAGTAGCAAGTGGTTTAAAAGATTTGGCGTCGTTGGCTTGCTCTAATGCTTGTCCGTCAGAATTGGCGTTGTCATTGCATCCGGTGATTCCTACACTGGTCGCAAATAAAGATAAAAAAGCCATTTTTTGCCAAGGTTTGGCGTGGATAGAGTCCGTCATACAATCATCGTACAGTAAAGAAATCTAAATGCTGATAAAAACATTAAATGAAAATTAGCTCAATTTTAAATCAAAATAGCAATATTGGACAGTGATTTTATCATCTATCTTAGGGTTGGTCTTGTGTAAAAATACGCTATTTTGTTGTTTTTATGTAGCTATGTATATAAAAAATCTGATAAAATGAAAAAATTATCTAATTTTAATAAAATCTGGTTTGCAATGAAAAAAATTTATCTTATTCGTCACGCTCAAAGCGAATCAAATGCTGCAATTAACATTCGTCCAAATCCAAAAATTAATTTAACTCCATTGGGAAAAAATCAAGCGGAAATCTTATCGGATTGGCTGTTGCATCATATTACAGAACCAATTGAGGAAATTTTTGTATCAAATTATGTTCGTACTCACCAAACCGCTGAACCTTTTTTAAATAAAGTAAAACGCCAAGCATCTATTTTGGAAGATTTGCACGAATTTGATTATTTGGATTTTCATCATATTAAGGATTTGAGTTTTGCTCAGTTAAAACAAAAAACGGATGATTTTTGGCAAGTTAATGATATTTATCATAAAGACAGTCAAAACACAGAAAGTTTTTGGAGTTTTGCAGGACGAGTAATGAATGCTCGTGCTTATTTTGATGGATTAAATGCGGGTACTTATGTGGTATTTGGTCATGGAATGTGGTTGGGTATGTTGATTTGGCAGCTACTACACGGTGATGGTAGTCGAGTCATGGATATGGAAAGATTTCGCACCTTTGAGCTGAGTATTCGCCCAAAAAATACCGAAATCTATTTATTAACTTTGGACGGTAAGGCTAGTATTACCAAAGTGCGAGTGCGCGGTGATGAGTAGCTGTAAAGTTATTAATAGGCGCGTAAATGAATGCATCATAACTAAATAAAAATGTGATAAAATAACATTTAAAACTTAAAAGAAAGGTGTAATATGGTCAGTATCTATCTTTTGATACCACTTAGCTTGATGTTATTTGTTGTAGGGATTTGGGCAATTTATTACGCTGTGAAATCCAATCAGTTTGAAGATTTGGATAATGCACCTGACCAGATTATTCTTGATGATAGACAAGCTCGCCGTCAAATTTTGCAAGCCAGTCAAAACCAGCACAATAAACCAATTAATTCATCATTTAAACAGTAAGTTAATTTAAATAGCAAGTTGGTTAATAAATTAAGGATGTATTTATGAGTATGAGTTTGCTGATTCCAGCATTATTAATGGGCTTTTTAGGATCGCCACACTGTATGGGAATGTGTGGAGGCATTGTTACTGCTTTTGGTATCTCCATTAAACAAGTAAGTCCACAAAAACAAGCATTGTTGATTGGTAGTTATCATGCGGGTAGATTGATAAGCTACACCATGCTTGGAGTGGTGGCAAGTTTGTTTGGTGAGCAGATTTTGGCACCATTTTTGACCGATAATGCCATGCCAAGATTGGTGTTAGGATTTGCGATTGTTTTTGCTGCTTTATTGATGTTGGGTGTGCCATTTTTAAATCGTCTTGAGAAAGTTGGTTTGGGATTATGGAATGCACTTGCTCCAATTCGCCAAAAAGTTTTGCCAATGAATACCATACCAAAAGCTTTATCAGCTGGACTTTTGTGGGGTTTGTTACCTTGTGGCTTGGTGTACGGAGCGCTGGTAATGTCAGCAAGTATTTCAGCAACTACCCATCATTCTGGCATGGGTGCGCTGTTTATGCTGTTTTTTGGTTTTGGCACATTGCCTGCTTTGGTTCTGACCGGAACAGCACTTTCTTGGCTGCAAGCCAAGGTAAAAGCCTTTAACATTCGCAAATTTAGCGGAGCAATTATGCTTGTTTCTGGGCTTTTGATTGCGTTTTCTCCAACAGTTATGCACCATTTACATGGTGGGCATGGGCACGGTCATCACGCGCATTCGTCAGTAGACAATGGTCATCATGGTGATGCTCACCATAATCACACTATGGAGCAAAATTCAGAGATGGAACATAATCATCATATGGAGCATCAGCATCATCATCACAAGTAAATCAAACTAAAAAACTAAGGGGTAATTTATGGCAAATTATGTGGTTATTGGATTGGGTGGTAGTGGCTTATCAGTAGCAAAGTTTTTGGTTGCAAAAGGTCATACCGTTACCGTTACTGATGAAAATATTAAGCCAAAATTGGCAGATAAATTACCCAAAGAAGTTCTCACTTCTTTTGGAGCGATTGATGGTGAAAAACTAATTAAAGCTGATGTCATTGTGATTAGTCCCGGCATTAATCCACAAATTGCTGAAGTTGCTAACGCCAAAGGTGCAGGCGTGCCTGTGGTGAGTGATGTTTGGTTGTTTGTGCAAGCGCTACAACAAAGAGATGTTCAGGCAGGCAAAAAAACGCCCATCGTCGCCATTACAGGTTCTAACGCCAAATCCACTGTAACCACACTGGTTGGAGAGATGGCAAAACAGGCTGGTAAAACAGTTGGTGTTGGTGGCAATATTGGCACTCCCGCCCTTGATTTATTAGAAATTGCCAATTTGGATATGGTGGTTTTGGAATTATCAAGTTTCCAGCTTGAACATATTGAAAAATTAGGAGCAAGTGTTGCTACAATTTTAAATTTGTCGGCAGACCATTTAGATAGACATGGCGATATGGCAGGCTATTTAGCACAAAAACTGCGTATCTTTGACCAGGCAGCATCCGCAGTGATTTGCCTTGATGATGAAAATTTAGCTAACTCTTGCCAAGAAACTTTTGCTAATATTGGTCAAAGCGTTGATGCAATCACAACCAGCGGACAAATTGGTAATCCAAGACAAGCAGACTTTTATCTAAGTGAAGAAAATCAGCAAATTTACCTAAATTATCAAGGGCAGCAGTTATTATCTGCAAATGAACTTTTAATCAGAGGTAAACATAATTTACTCAATGCTTTGTCGGCATTGGCACTTGGTCAAAGTGTGAATTTGCCAATGGAAAGTATGTTATCGGTTTTACGTACTTTTCGAGGTCTGCCACACCGTTGTGAATTTGTGGCAAATAGTTTGGGCAAGGATTATTATAACGACTCTAAAGGCACTAATATCGGTTCAACCATTGCTGCCATTGAAGGGCTTGGAATGGTTTATGGTGAAAAATCGCTGGCATTGATTTTAGGAGGTCAAGCCAAAGGACAAGATTTTAGTGAGCTTGGAGCATTTGTTGCAAAATTTGCTTCGGTGGTGTATTTGATAGGGCAAGATGCAAATTTGATTGAGCAGGGATTGCTAAGTATAAGTCATAATATAGACATTGTTCAGGCACAAACCCTAGATAATGCAATTGTTAAGGCCAGTCAGAGTGATGCTAAAGCGGTATTATTATCGCCAGCTTGCGCCAGTTTTGATCAATTTGATGGCTATCATCATCGTGGTGAAGTTTTTGTGCGACTGGTTCAGGGCTTGTCAAACGGCGAATAGTCTATCTAAAAATTCGTAAAAACCTATAAAACTGGTTATAATAAGATTTTATAAAAAAATTCTTATCTTATCATGCGCCTATTTCAAAAATTTCCTTCTGCCAGATGGCAAAATCTGATGCAGTCGCCTTATATGCCAACAGCAAAATCACTGTTGGTATTGGGGCTGTTTTCATTGATTGTATTAAGCCTATTAATGATTGCATCATCATCCATCCCCTATGCTCAAGCAAAGGGCTTTCCTGAGCTAAAGTTTTTTTGGTCACAGGCTATTTATGTGTTTGTAGGTTTTTTAGCCGCTTTAATTGTGTATCAAATTCCACTCAAATGGTATTTTCAAATGCCATTAGTGGTGCCTGCTTGGGTTTTATTAAATTTATTATTGATTCTAACCTTATTGGTGGCTCCAGAAATTTTTGGTGCAAAGCGCTGGTTGGATTTTGGTCCAGCAAACTTACAAACTTCCGAATTTGTCAAACTGTTAATGGTGTTGATTGTTTCTGATTATGTGGTGCGACGTTCTGCCGAAGTGCGTGAAAGTATTTGGGCAGGACTTAGGTTATTGGTTTGGTATCTTCCTGTTTTACTATTGATTGCAATTCAACCTGATTTTGGCTCATGTGTGGTTATTGTTGCGACCGCTCTTGTAATACTGTTTATTAGTGGCGTGCCATTTTCACATTCTTTTTATTTGGCAGTGCTTGCTATACCAGTTTTCACCATAGCAATTTTAGTTTCAGATTATCGTTCATTAAGGATTTTTTCATTTCTTGATCCATTTGATGATATTTATAAATCAGACTATCAGTTGGCACGCTCTTTAATGGCGTTTGGTCGCGGTGGGACGACGGGCGTTGGCTATGGTGATAGCATTTTAAAATTATCACATTTACCTGAAGCGCATACCGATTTTATTTTATCCATTACTGGTGAAGAGCTTGGGTTTTTAGGCGTGATGCTGGTGTTTTGTTTGGAGGCCTTAATTATTGGCTGTATTATGCGCATCAGTTACGTTACATTAAAGCGCCGCCAATTGCGTTTAAGTTATATAGCATTTGGTTTTGCAACGATTATTTTTGGTCAAGTGATTATCAATGCTGGCATGACCATGGCTCTTGCGCCAACTAAAGGCTTGACTTTACCATTTTACAGTTATGGCGGCTCGTCAATGCTCATGTTTATGATGATGATTGCCATTATATTAAAAATTTCCAAAGAAAGTGAGAAAATTTACCACCAAAATAAAAACCGTGAATATTGATTGTCTATATTCTGATTATGCGATGCCCAGTGTTGATGTTTGCTGTAATGGCTTATGATTCCAATGTTTGATTGCGAATGCTAAAATTTCATCAACACTGCCATCTAATAAATCACCCATAACTGGCTGTTTTAGTCGTTTTAGTGCATCTAATAAAAGCATTCGAGATTTTAATGGGCTTTGAGTATCAATAGGCGTGGCAAGATTTTGTTTTGATAATTTCTGACCATCAAAATTATGCAATAAAGGCAAGTGGTAAAAATAAGATGGGGTAGGTAACTTACATAAACCCAAAATCTTTATTTGGGCAGTTGTCATTGGCATAATATCCAGTCCGCGCATAACGTGAGTGATATTTTGTAACCCATCATCAATGCTGCACGCTAAAATATAATTAATCATGCCATTTTGGCGTTTAACCACGACATCGCCTAAAGACAATGCTGGATTATCCCACAATATCCCCTGAATGCCATCATAAAAACCTACCCAAGTATCTGGTAATATCAAGCGGGTTTTGCTGCCTTTGATGTTTGTTAAAGGCTGTTTTTTTAGACAAATTCTAGGATAAAGGTCAGCGGTATTTAGCCCTTGGGTTTGGTGAAGTCTGGCATAGATTTTGGCAGTATTTTTTTGAGATTGTTGGTAGTACTCAGAAAGCTGTTTTCTAGAGCAAGTACAGATATAACTAAATTTTGCCAATTTATCAGCTAAAAATTCATTATAAATGGCGGTGCGTTTAGATTGATACAAGACGCAGTCATCACTATACAAGCCTAAATTTTCCAAATCATGTAAAATGCTGGCGGTATAAGCTGGTTTACAGCGTTCAAAATCCACATCTTCAATGCGAACCAGCCATTTTCCACCTAAAGATTTGATATGACAATAGCTTGCCACAGCCGTTGTTAATGACCCTAAATGCAGCTTTCCAGTTGGCGATGGTGCAAAGCGTCCAATAATTGGGTTTTTTGACATATCGCCATAAACCTTTAAAAATGTCCTTGGTTTTGCCTTTCTTTAATTTCGGACATGGTTTTGCAATCAATACATTGAGTAGCTGTAGGTCTGGCTTCTAATCGACGCAAACCAATTTCTGTACCACAAGTTTCACAGTAACCATAATCACCTGAATCGATTTCATTGATAGACTTTTCTATCTTGCGCACCAATTTACGCTCACGGTCGCGAGTGCGTAGAGCCAGAGCAAACTCTTCTTCTTGGGTGGCACGGTCATTAATATCTGCCAAAGCGTTGGTTTCTTCATTGATATAATCTTTGGTACGCTGAGCTTCAGCTAAAAGTTCAGCTTTCCAGTTTAATAGCAAAGCACGAAAGTGAGCCAGTTGTTTTTCTGACATATATTCTTCGCCTTTGGCGGGGGTATAGGGGGTAAAAGTGGCACTCATGCTAACTTTCCTTTGCTAAAAAAACAGTTGTAACAATTAAAAAACTAAAGATAAAAACCCGCTATAAATTGGGGCAATCATTTGTTTTTTCAAGTAAGTGTATTAATTTAATCAATCGCGGATATTTTAAGCAAAAACTATGCCGAATTTTATACGTTCTTGACAAAATGACAGTTAAATTCTGTAAACTTGTGTTTGAAAACAGTTATTTTCCAAAGTAATTAAGCGAAAACCAGCAGATTTTTTATCCAAGAAAAACGCATCATGATGGGGTAAGAATTGTCGGCTAGTAGCAGGAGCGGTGTAAACGTAACACGGGTGATTGGTTGGAGCTTTAAACGCTTGGTTTTGGTGTACATGACCGCAAAAAATAGCTTTGACGTGGGCGTATTGATTGATAATTTGCCAAAAATCCGCTGAATTTTGTAATTGATATTTATCAATCCATACTGAACCAACAACCAATGGGTGATGGTGAAAAAAAATCAAGGTGGGTATGACGGTTGTTTTAAGTGCTGTATTTAGCCAGTTTAAGGTGATGCTATTAAATCTGCCATCAATTTGACCTGACTTAGTCGAATCCAATACGATAACTTGCCATTTTTGATTGGGAAAATTAAGTTGGGTAATGTGGTGATTTAACAAACGACAATCTGTTTTTTGAGGCAAAAAAATTCGCTGTTCAAAACCCAAATGAGTATTTTTTTCTATAGTAACGTCATGATTGCCCGCTGTGCATAAAAAAGCAATTTTGGTTTGCGCAAGTGTTTTAAAAAGCCAGTCATAGCCTTTGGTCGCGCCATTATTAACCAAATCTCCCGTCAAAATTAGTAAGTCCACTGAGTGGCGGCAAATTTTTTTTAAAACAGTCAAAAAATTTTGATGATAAACTGAATTGATGTTTGTACCTAAATGCAAATCACTGATTTGAGCAATCAGAAACTTGTCATTGGCATTAATTTTGGTAACAGGGTATTTCATTAACGATGACTAATAAAGGTGGACAGTTTGCTAGTCAATAGCACCCCAAAAAAACCCAAAGCCAGTGTTAACACGATAGACAAACCAGTTTGAATATCTAGCCATACACCGCCCCAAATACCAAAAGTTACGGCAATTTGTGCGATTAGGGTTGCATAAATGACCATTTGTTTGGGTGAGCTGGCAAGTAGTCTTGCAATCAGTGCCGGCAAAATTAACAGTCCACTAATAAGCAAACTGCCAACCGCTTGCAGGGCAATCGAGCAAAAACCTGCCAATAGTCCCATAAAAAATAATTTTTGCTTAACAGGACTAATGCCACTAATTTGGGCAAGTGGTTCATAGGTGGCAAGTTTAACTTGACTGTTCCAAATCCATTTTAAAAAAATGAGACCCAAAACAATCATGCAGGTTAAATGTGGTAAATCTGCCCAATCTACATCCAATAGATTACCAAATAAATAACCTAAAACATTAGCTTGTTTTTGAGTAAGCTGAGTAAGTGTTAAAAGTCCTAAACACAATAAGCTGGCAGCAAGAACGGCAAGCAAAGCATCGCTTGGTAAACGTTTATCGTCTAAAAAAGTTAAGATAATCACCACCACCAAACTAACAAGCAACACTCCAAAATCAGCAGGAAGAGAAAGCCAAACTGCCAGTGCTACACCTAATAGTGCGCCATGAGCCAACGTATCAGCAAAAAAGGCCATACGTCGCCACAATACTAAACACCCTAAAGGCGCGGACAATAAAGCAAGTAAAGAGCCTGCAATCCATGCAGGTGCGATAATAGAAAGCCATTGATTCATGGGGATTGTTATTGACCTTTAACTTATTGGTATTAATTAATAATGATGCTGACAGTGGTCATGGTGATGAATATAGGGCATATAATGTCCAAACAAAGAAGAAAATTCAGTGGTAGTTGCAATTTGACTGGGTTTTCCTTGACAGCAAATATGTTTATTAAGACAAATTACTCGACGTGAACCTTTCATTACCCAGTGTAGGTCGTGTGAAACCACCAACATCCCGCAGCGTAAAAAATCAGGCATGTCATCAATAAAATTATACAACCACGTTTCGCTATCAGGATCCAGTCCTTGCATAGGTTCGTCTAAAATGAGTAATTCTGGCTTATCCAACAGTGATCGAGCCAATAGTACTCTCTGCATTTCTCCGCCAGATAAATGATGAATTTGCCGTCTTAGTAAAGGAGTTAGTAAGAGTTTATCAAAAATAAATGCTTTTTGATGTTGATTAAGTCGCTTTTGATTGGCTTGATTAAGTAAATCTTGCGTACGCAATGGCAAAATACTGGGTATGGCAAATTTTTGTGGCACATAACTCATCATGGTGGTTTTGCGAGTAATGACACCTGATGTTGGAGTAATCAACCCCAAAATTAGCTTGACTAGAGTTGATTTGCCTGCGCCATTTGGTCCAATTAAGCTAATACGCTCATTCTTGGCAATACTTAAGCTGATGTGATTTAATAATTGAGCGCCTTGAACGTGATAATTAACATCATCTAGACGAATTAAGTAGTCATCATTATACAAAGGTTCACCATTTAAAGATTTGTTATTTTAAAAAGATGGATTATTTAAAAACACAACTAAATTTGTTATTGACATTCACGGCAAAGACCACTTAGTTCAATCACTGTGCGCTCAATCAAAAACTCTGCATCATTTTTAGCAAAATTAATCACATCATTGACGGGCAAGTTGCTACATTCTTCAACTTTGTGGCAATTTTGGCAAATTAAAAAAGCTGCTGCATGCTTGTCTCTTGGATGACAGCAGGGCACATAAGCGTTGATAGAACTTAATTGATGAATCAATCCTTCTGCTAATAAAAATTCCAAAGAGCGATAAACGGTTGGAGGAGCAACATTTTTGCTTTTTTTGTTGCTGGCTTTACGACTTTCTTGTAAGGCGCTGATTAAATCATACGCCCCAAGCGGTTTGTCTGCTGTCAAAATCAAACGAAACACTTCCTCACGAAGTGGTGTAAAACGCACCCCTTGTTTTTCACAATACGCTTTGGCTTCAGCTAAACGCACAGCAGGGTCGTGGTTGTGTACATGATGATGGTGATGAGCAAACATAAAAACCTTCTCATAATAGTAATTTATAATGAAATATTATAAAATAATGCACCCACAAAATACTTGCTACATTATAGCATAGCAAATCTAAAAACAACGGATAATCACAAAATTTTAAACATTGGCAATCATTTTTTTATGATGTTATAATATAACATATTTAAAATCCAATTTTATTTTCGTTTTTTTTTTATTTTTTTAATTATGATTATGTCAAATTTTTTACACTCCATTTCCATCATAACAGCCGCTGCACTGATTACCACGGCTGCCAGCGCCAGTGTTAGTGTAAGCAATTATCCACTGGCTTTATTATCCAATGCTGTAACTAAGGGCAGTGAGCCTGCTGGCGTGTTGCTTGAAAAAGGCGATGTTGGTCATCATGGTAGCCTTAGTCCGAGTAAAGTCAAAATGGCAAAAGATAGTCGCTTTGTTGTATGGTTTGGCAGTCAATTAGAGCAAAATTTAGTGAATAATTTAAACGACGCACCCAATGCCATTTCTTTATATCAGATGAATGCTTATCATCGTTTGCCACTGCGAGATGTGCAGGGTAATCCAAAACCAGATAGTTTAGATCCACATTTATGGCTAGACCCAGAAAATGCCAAAGCCATTGTACGGGCACTTGTTGTTATTCATAGTCATGACAACCCAAAAAATGCTCAATTATACCAAAAAAATGCTCAAGAATTTGCCAGTCGAATGGATAAAGCAGTTGCTAGTTTACCAAAAACAGCAAAAAGACCCTATTGGGCATATCACGATTCTTTTCAGTATTTAGAAAAATCTTTAAATTTATCATTTTTTGGAGCATTAACACCCGATCATCATATTGCACCAAAAGTAAATCAAATTAAATACTTAAGTGAAAATCGCCCAAATAAAACTATGTGTTTGTTATCGCAAGGCGCAGTATCGTCTGGAATTGCCAACAAACTTGGCAATATTCGTGTGGTAGTACTGCAAGAAGATTTGAGTGATGCTACTGATTTTGTGGATGCGTGGCAAAAATCTGCTCAGGAAATTTACACTTGCACCCAATAGTTACAATAAATTTATGATTTTGATTTACCTGCACTATTTTTTAGAAAAATTATTGGTATTTTCTGGTGAAAATAGCTTGTAAGTTTATTAAAAAATTCTTATAATTCCCTAAACTTGTTGTTATTTTAAACTTAAAGTGTGCATTAGGCATTGATACGCCGTTATGATTAGACCTGACAGACCAAACCATCAAAAAATGATTTTTTTGGCGCAGCGTCGTCAAATTTGGGTTGTGTTTGTGGTGATTTTAATCAGTATGTTACTGGTTGGCATAACTTCTAACATTACTAAAGGATTAGCATCTGGATTGGTGATTGCCTATTTTGCCCAATCTTTTTTTACTTTTGTTGCTTATCATAAAACAGGAATTAGGGCACGAAAACAGGTCGTTTTATACATGTATCTTGGACAGATGTTAAAATGGCTAGTTACACTCATCGGATTTGCGTTGGTTTTTATTATGATAAAACCAATAAATGCACTGGCAGTTTTTGTAGGCTATGGGCTGCTACAGTTTAGTTATATTATAACTATTTGGCGTTTAAAATTTTAATCACAGTTATTTTTGCCTACTTTGGTAAAAATTCTGCAAGAAAAAATAATAATTTTACTTTACTTATTGGCTTTGGTGCAATAAAATACACCAGGTTATGCCTACGTTTTTTGGCTAGGTTTTTTAAAAAAACCCAATTACAAAATTAGAATGTAATGTCAAAAAACATAGAATGTTTATTGGGTTATCCATAAAACGTATAAAAAATATTGTGTTGTGAAATATTGTTATTGTAAAAAGGAAGTTTACGACAAATAACCACAGATGTGGCTTTGACGTATTTTGTTAGTTTTCTTTTAATTAAAGAGCTTATTATGGCAGCTGAACAATCATCTTCAGATTATATTCAACACCATTTAACCAACTGGACTTTTGGTAAGTTGCCAGATGGAAGCTGGGCTGTTGCACATACCGCAGAAGAAGCATCTAGTATGGGTTTTAATGCCATACACTTGGATTCTATGCTTTGGTCTGTGGGCTTGGGTATTATCTTTTGTGCTTTATTTTGGGCAGTTGCTCGAAAAGCAACCTCGGGTGTACCAACCAAGTTACAAGCCGTTATTGAATTGATTGTTGAGTTTGTGGATAATAGTGTTCGCGAGTCTTATAACGGCACATCAAAACTGATTGCACCATTGTCTTTGACAATTTTTGTGTGGATTTTTTTGATGAACTTAATGGATTTAATGCCTATTGATTTTATTCCTGGACTTGCTCAACTTATTGGTGGGGCAATGGGACATGACCCACATCATGTATATATGAAGATTGTGCCAAGCACTGATCCAAATGTTACTTTGGGTATGGCATTTTGTGTATTTTTATTAATTATTGGTTTTGGTCTAAAATACAAGGGTGTTGGTGGTTTTATTGCAGAGTTTACTTTGCATCCATTTAGTGCAAAAAACCCAATATTGCAAGCTATTTTAATTCCTGTCAATTTAATCCTTGAAACAGTAACATTGATTGCAAAACCAATTTCGCTTGGTCTGCGTTTGTTTGGCAACATGTACGCAGGTGAGCTTATCTTTATTTTGATTGCTTTGATGCCATTCTGGATTCAATGGGTGCTGTCTGTGCCTTGGGCAATCTTCCATATTTTGGTTATTACACTTCAGGCGTTCGTGTTTATGATGTTGACGATTGTTTACTTATCATTAATTTCGCAAACATCAGAACATTAACATTTTAACTTTAGATTCTTTTTCAATCCTTAAATATAGGTCATAGGAGACATCATGGATCCAGTTATCGTTCAGTACACGCTACTTGCAGTTGCTTTACTTATCGGTTTGGGCGCACTTGCTACGGGCATCGGTTTTGCTATCTTGGGTGGAAAATTCTTAGAAAGTACCGCCCGTCAGCCAGAACTTGGTTCACAACTTCAAACTAAAATGTTTATTGTGGCAGGGCTATTAGATGCTGTACCAATGATTGGTGTTGGTATTGCTATGTTGTTATTGTTCGCCAATCCATTTGCAGGCTAAGACTGTCAGTTTAGTGCCCGTTTTTCTGTGTTGGCGTGTCTTGGTTGTGTCTGACACAGAAATTGGCTATCACCTGACTTTCACTAATACTTGAGGTGATTGGATGAACATTAATTCGACTATTATCGGTCAGGCAATTGCATTTGCAATTTTTGTTTGGTTTTGCATGAAGTTTGTATGGCCACCTTTAATTGGTGCAATTAATGAGCGTCAGCGTAAAATCGAAGAAGGTTTGAATGCCGCCGAAAAAGCAAAAGCGGACTTAGCATCTGCTGAAAAACAAGCAGAGGCAGAATTTGCCAAAGCAAAAACAGAAGCAGCTTCCATTATTGAGCGTGCAAATAAAACTGCCAACCAAATGATTGAAGATGCTAAAGAACAAGCTCGTTTGGAAGGTGAGCGTATTATTTCGGCTGCCCATACTGCAATTGAGCAAGAAGTTGCCCAAACTCGCGAACAATTACGTTTGCAGGTGGCAAACTTAGCTGTACTTGGGGCAGAAAAGATTTTGCAAGACAAAATTGACGAACAAAAACATGCCAATATGCTAGAACAGTTGGCGGCGAAGCTGTAATTAGAGGACATCATGGCTGAATTATCTACCTTGGCAAGACCTTATGCAAAAGCAGCATTTGAGTATGCTAAAGAGCACAATGCAATCAATGAATGGGAAGATTTTCTGTCAGCTGCCAGCAGTATTGTTGTCAATGAAGAATTTGCTTCACTGCTGAACAATCCAGCCATTTCAGCGACACAAAAAGCAACCATTTTGATGGATATTTATCAATCCCACACTTCTATGGGTTCTATTTTAGCCAAATCGCTAAATTATGTTGCTTCACACGGGGTGGATGTGAGTGGTGTCGCGCAGGCGTTGTCAGGCATCAATAAGCCATCAGTAGCTTTAAGTAATTTTACCACTCAATTATCAGAACATGATAGACTGGTATTGTTACCTGAAATCTATGCTCATTACAGCAAGTTAAAGTCACAAGAGCTAAAACAGGTTGACGCTTATATTACTTCAGCCTATCCACTAACAGATGCCCAGCGCAAAGATTTGCAACAACGTTTGGCAATATCCACAAATTCTATTGTGATTCTACATGAAGCAGTGGATCCTGAGCTATTGGGTGGAGCAACTATCAAAGTGGGCGATAAGTTTACTGATGGCTCAGTGCGTGGAAAGTTACAACAATTAAAGAATCAGCTTTCTGCTTAAGCAGGGCTGTCTAAATTTAAAGGAAATAAGGCAATGGTGCAAAATTTGAATCCCGCTGAAATCAGTAATCTGATTAAACAGCGCATTCAAGACCTTGACGTAGGCGCAACTGCAAAAACTGAAGGCGTTATCGTCAGTGTCTCTGATGGTATTGTGCAAATTCATGGCTTAGAAGAAGCCATGTATGGTGAGATGATTGAGTTTGAAGGTGGTGTCTATGGTATGGCACTCAACTTAGAGCAAGATTCTGTTGGTGCTGTAGTATTGGGTGATTACTTACCTTTGCAAGAAGGACAAAAAGCCTATTGTACGGGACGTATTTTGGAAGTACCAATCGGTCCTGAATTGCTTGGACGTGTGGTTGATGCACTTGGCAATCCAATTGATGGTAAAGGTCCAATCAATGCTAAGTTGACTGATAAGGTTGAAAAAATTGCCCCTGGCGTTATTGCTCGTCAGTCTGTTGATGAGCCTGTAATGACAGGTTATAAAGCAGTTGATACCATGATTCCAATTGGTCGTGGTCAGCGTGAGCTTATCATTGGTGACCGTCAAACTGGTAAAACCGCACTTGCTATTGATGCCATCATTGCCCAAAAAGATTCAGGCATTAAATGTATTTATGTTGCCATTGGTCAAAAGCGTTCCACCATTGCTAACGTGGTGCGTAAATTGGAAGAAACGGGAGCCTTGGCTTACACAACCGTAGTGGTTGCATCAGCTTCAGAACCTGCAGCTCTTCAATACATTGCTCCATATTCTGGCTGTACTATGGGTGAATATTTCCGCGACCGTGGTGAAGACGCTTTAATCATTTATGATGATTTATCCAAACAAGCCGTTGCTTATCGCCAAATCTCTCTATTGTTGCGCCGTCCACCAGGGCGTGAAGCTTATCCTGGTGATGTATTCTATTTGCATTCTCGTTTGCTTGAACGTGCGTCTCGTGTTAATGCCGATTATGTTGAAGCCTTTACAGGTGGGCAAGTAAAAGGCAAAACAGGCTCATTGACAGCATTGCCAATTATTGAAACTCAAGCTGGTGACGTGTCAGCATTCGTACCAACTAACGTAATTTCTATTACAGATGGTCAGATTTTCCTTGAGTCAAACCTATTTAACTCAGGTATTCGTCCAGCGGTAAACGCAGGTATTTCGGTATCTCGTGTTGGTGGCGCGGCTCAAACTAAAATTATCAAGAAGCTATCAGGTGGCATTCGTACAGCGTTAGCCCAATATCGTGAACTAGCGGCATTTGCTCAGTTTGCCTCAGACCTTGATGATGCAACTAAACAGCAACTGGAGCATGGGCAACGTGTTACTGAACTTATGAAACAAAAACAGTATGCGCCAATGTCTATTGCTGATCAGGCAGCAGTTATTTACGCTTCAAATGAAGGCTATCTAACAGATGTGGCTGTTGAAAAAATTGGTGCGTTTGAAGATGCATTGCTGCGTTATTTGCGCAATGAGCATGCTGCATTGATGACAGAAATTGATGAAACGGCAAATTACAACGACGATATTGAAGGTCGTTTAAAATCTGCAATCCAGAGTTTTAAATCATCACACAGCTACTAATTTGGCAGTTATGGTGTATGCATATACACCATAAATTCTGTATAAATTCAGTATTGGAATAGTTATGGCAAGCCTAAAAGAAATACGTGCAAAAGTAACCAGCATCAAAAGCACCCAAAAAATTACCCGTGCGATGCAAATGGTTGCTGCCAGTAAAATGCGCCGTGCACAAGAACGTATGGAGATGGGTCGCCCTTATGCCGAAAGTATGCACCGTGTGGTTTCTCACTTGGTGCAAGCGCAATCGGATTATAAGCACCCATACATGGTCAGTCGTCCTGTAAATCGTGTTGGTTTTATTGTGGTGACATCAGACCGTGGTTTGGCGGGTGGTTTAAATATTAACTTATTTAAAAACCTGTTAAAATCCGTGAAGAAATATCAAGAACAATCCGTTGAAATTGAGTTTGCGGCTATTGGTTCAAAAGGTGTTAGTTTTTTTAGAACGTTTGGCGGAAAAGTTAGTTCAGCTTTAACGGATTATGGCGACAGCCCTAGTTATGAGCAGTTAAGTGGACCTGTTCAGACGATGTTGGAAGATTATAAAGTAGGACGTCTTGATCGTATTTACTTGGTTTACAACCAATTTGTGAACGCGATGACACAAAAACCTTCTTTAATTCAATTGGTGCCTTTGCCAGAGGGTAAGTTGGATAATCAGGATACATCACATGGCTGGGATTATATATATGAGCCAGACACCAAGTCTTTAATTGATAGCCTGATGGTGCGTTATATTGAATCCATTGTTTATCAAGCTGTACTTGAAAACATTGCGTCAGAGCAATCTGCTCGTATGGTGGCAATGAAAGCAGCGACTGATAACGCAGGTAACTTAATTAAAGAATTACAGTTGGTTTATAACAAGTTGCGTCAGGCGGCGATTACTCAGGAGATTTCAGAAATCGTTGGCGGTGCGGCTGCTGTCTCTTAATATTATTGAGGTAGGGAATTAATGTCAAAAGTGAACCCTGGTTTTGTTGCTCCCTTATTTTGTGCATTACTCATGACCGGTTGCGTAACGTCTGGAAATGTTGCTATGAAAGAGCAGACCCAACAAAGTATTGATAGCGCCATTCAAAAAGGTAAGACAACTAAGCAGGAAGTAACTCAAAAGTTTGGCTCAGCGGATGCGGTATCTTTTACAGATAGTGGTAATGAAGTTTGGACATACCGACATTCAAGATCCAAACCTATGGCAAGAAATTTTATCCCATATAACTTCTTTTCTTTAGGGGACAATACTAAAACTAAAGAATTGGTTATTTTATTTGATACTAAAGGTGTGGTAACAAATTACACTTTTAGAGAGACTGCTAATCAATCTAAATATGGTGTGATGCAGTAAATCTTAATTGGAGAATGTAATGAGTGGCGGTCGTATTGTACAAATTATTGGTGCGGTAATTGACGTTGAATTTAATCGTGGGCAAGTACCACAAATTTTTGACGCTTTAAGCGTTGATGATACTGAAACAACTTTAGAAGTACAGCAACAATTAGGTGATGGCGTTGTACGTACCATTGCTATGGGTTCAACTGAAGGTCTGAAACGCGGGTTGCCTGTTTCAAATACTGGCGCGCCAATTTCTGTTCCCGTAGGACAAGCAACTTTGGGTCGTATCATGGATGTACTAGGTCGCCCAATTGATGAGGCAGGTCCTGTAAATGCTGCTGAGAAATGGTCTATCCACCGTGAAGCGCCAAGTTATGATGAGCAATCAAACTCAACTGAGCTTTTAGAAACAGGTATTAAGGTTATTGATTTGCTTTGTCCATTTGCCAAAGGTGGTAAAGTTGGTCTGTTTGGTGGTGCCGGTGTTGGTAAGACTGTAAATATGATGGAACTGATTAACAACATCGCCTTAAAACATTCCGGTTTATCTGTATTTGCGGGTGTTGGTGAGCGTACTCGTGAGGGTAACGATTTCTATCATGAAATGCAAGAAGCTGGCGTTGTTAATACAGAAGATTTTAGCAAATCAAAAGTGGCTATGGTTTATGGTCAGATGAATGAACCACCAGGAAACCGTTTACGTGTTGCCTTAACTGGTTTGACAATGGCTGAATATTTCCGTGATGAAAAAGACGAAACCACCGGCAAGGGTCGTGACGTATTGTTGTTTGTAGATAACATTTATCGTTATACTTTGGCAGGTACCGAAGTGTCAGCACTGCTTGGACGTATGCCATCAGCGGTAGGTTATCAACCAACACTAGCAGAAGAAATGGGCTTATTGCAAGAGCGTATTACTTCTACCCAATCAGGCTCAATTACTTCGGTTCAAGCTGTTTATGTGCCTGCGGATGACTTAACGGACCCATCACCAGCAACCACCTTTGCTCACTTGGATGCAACAGTTGTATTAAGTCGTGATATTGCTTCACAAGGTATTTATCCTGCGGTAGACCCTTTGGATTCCACCTCCCGTCAGCTAGATCCACAGGTAATTGGTGAAGAGCATTATAATGTTGCTCGTGGTGTACAAGAAGTGTTGCAGCGCTATAAAGAATTAAAAGATATTATTGCCATTTTGGGTATGGATGAATTGTCTGAAGAAGATAAAATGGTTGTTTATCGCGCACGTAAAATCCAACGTTTCCTATCACAACCATTCCACGTAGCTGAAGTATTTACAGGGGCTCCAGGTAAATATGTGGCGTTGCGTGATACCATTGCTGGCTTTAAATCAATTATTGAAGGTGAATATGACCATCTTCCAGAGCAAGCCTTCTATATGGTTGGCGGTATTGATGAAGTTGTGGCAAAAGCTGAAAAATTAAAAGCTGCTTAATTGATGTTTTGCTATAATTAATTAGGTGCTTTATAGAGCATGGGGATTTGTGGATTTTTAAGTACAAAAATTTCTCAAGTCCCCTTTGTCGTAAATATTATTAGACATCATTTTGGTGGTATAATATACGAGCGATACTCTATGAATTCAAAACATTAGGAGTATGATATGGCAAATTTTAAATGCCGCGTTGTCAGTGCAAGAGAGGAATTGTACGCTGGCGATATTCATGTGCTGGTAGCCATGGGTGTTGATGGTGAGTTGGGTATTTTGGCAGGACACACTCCGCTAATTACACTGCTAAAGCCAGGTGCAATGCACCTAAAAGCTGCTGACGGCAAAGAGGAAATTATTTATATCCAAGGTGGTGTTTTGGAGGTTCAGCCTCATGGAGTAACCGTGCTTGCTGATTCTGCTGAAAGAGCTCATGATTTGGATGAAGCTAGAATCTTGGAAGCTCGCCGTCAAGCTGAACAAATGCTTGCCAACCAAAACAGCAACGTTCAAACCAACGTGGCACTATTAGCATTGGCAGAATCTTTAGCACAATTACGAACTATTGAAAAATTAAGAAATCGTGCAAACATTAATTAGCTGATTGTTGAGGAAAGGTATGGTAACAAACCTAGCAGAAAGAGATGATATTCCACGCATCTTGATTGTTGAAGACGACGAGCGTTTAGCAACACTGACTCAAGATTACCTAAGACGCAATGGCTTAGATGTAGCGATTGAAACAGATGGCACCCGTGCCATTCGTCGCATCATTAGTGAGCAACCCGACTTAGTTGTACTTGATGTTATGCTGCCAGGCAGTGATGGTTTAACGGTGTGTCGTGAGGTACGCCCACAGTATCATAATCCAATTTTGATGCTTACCGCTCGAACCGAGGATATGGACCAGGTCCTTGGACTTGAAATGGGTGCCGATGATTATGTTGCCAAACCTGCTCAGCCTCGTGTGTTATTGGCGCGTATTCGAGCGTTGTTGCGTCGTTCTGAGGCAACGCCTAGTCATGAATCTCCACAACGCCTTGAGTTTGGCGAGTTGGTAATTGATAATGGCGGACGCTCTGTAACTTTAAATGATAAAGTGGTGGATTTTACCAGTGCTGAGTATGATTTGTTGTGGCTTTTGGCGTCAAATGCAGGTCGTATTTTATCGCGAGAAGATATTTTTGAGCGTTTGCGCGGTATAGAATATGATGGTCAGGACCGCTCCATTGATGTGCGTATCTCACGCATTCGCCCAAAAATTGGTGATGACCCAGAAAATCCAAAACGCATTAAAACCGTGCGTAGCAAAGGTTATTTGTTTGTTAAAGATGGTAATTAATTTTGGATTTATCAAACAAAAGCTGGCTTTGAGCTGGCTTTTGTTTTCGTATAGGTTTGGGGTATGACGTTGTTTTCTTTTGCTGAACGCAGCATCTTTTTTCGTATTTATTCAGGACTACTACTGATTTGTTTGGTAGTGGCGTTTATTGCATATTTACTGATTGAAACCATTAACCAAGAACGCATTCAATCGTATCGTGAAAATATTGCAACAGGGGCTTTTTATCTAACGAGTCAGAGTTTGGCTGCCCAAAAATCACCTCAAGAACGTGAAACCTGGCTAAAAAATACTAGTGGATTGTTTGGTTCCCCTTTCACCATTACTTCGGTGGAAAGTGTGGGATTTAAAGCAAGAGAGCTAAAGCGCCTCAGTGAGGAACGAGCGGTAGTTCGTTATAACGCACAAACCAATGAATCATGGGTTTATTATCGCATCGGCGATGAAAATAACGTATTATCTACTAAAATTGCTCGTTTAAGTGAACGAGAAGTGCGGGCAATCATGCTGTTTTTATTCCAAGATTTATCTAATTACCCCAGTTTTGATACTAAACGTGGACGGCTTGATTTTTTAAGTAAAAAATTTGGTTATCCAGTTACTTTGGAAACTTTGCCAAGTCTTGGACTTGACGATGAGCAGCTTGCTAAATTAAATCGCCAAGAACCAGTGATTTTATTTAAAGACAGTGTGGTTACACAAGACCCCAACGTTTCACTGGTAGTAAAATCTGAAATTGATAATTTGGCAATCGTTGCAGGTCCTATTGCTTTATTTAATTACTTTCCACTTAATTTGATTGTTAGCATGATTTTGATTTCTTTGCTGCTGATTAGTGTTGGAGTTTATGGACTGATTTTCCCATTACAAAGACGGCTTCAGCTTTTGCAAATGGGTGTGGATAGAGTTACTAAAGGTGAATTGGATACCAGCGTTCAGGTAGTTGGCAGTGATGATGTGGCGCGACTGTCATCAGCATTTAATGTGATGACCAAACACATCAAACGTTTAATTCAGTCTCAACGTGAGCTTACTCGTGCTGTCTCCCATGAGCTAAGAACACCCGTTGCCAGAATCCGCTTTGCGGTGGATATGTTGGCTGATGATGATGATTATGAATCTCGACAAATCCAAAAAGAATACATTGATGGGGATATTGAAGCGTTAAATGAGTTGATTGATGAAATTTTAACTTACGCCAAATTAGAGGAAGGCTCACCAAGCATGGACTGGCAGATGGTTGGGCTCAAAGAGTTGCTTGAGCAAATTGAGAAAGAAACCAATGCGCTGGGCAAACCAATTAAAGTTCAAATCAATCCACCAAGTGCAAAAACTTTAGCAATGGCGGATAGACGTTATTTGCATCGAGTGGTGCAAAATTTGGCAGGTAATGCTTTGCGTTATGCTAGTAGTACCATTGTTATCAGTGCTGGTGTTCATAAAAATATGGCATTTGTAAGTGTTGAAGATGATGGGCAAGGTATTCCAGAAGCAGATCGCGAAAAAGTATTTATTCCGTTTGCGCGCCTTGATGACAGTCGTACCCGAGCATCGGGAGGTTATGGTTTGGGACTTTCTATCGTAAGTCGCATTGCATTTTGGTTTAATGGCAATATGAGCGTAGATGAAAGCCCAACTTTGCATGGCGCCAGATTTATCATGCAATGGCCTGTTAAACAGCTAGGTGTTGCTATTGCTGCTGATGAGTTTACCCAAGAAATTGCTGATAAAAAACACTGATTATTTTTCGATTAATAACTATATAATTATACCAATTAGGTAACATTTATGACCATTTAGGTAATCAATGTTACTTAATTGACTATTGCTCTATGTTTTTGGTCAATAAATATGTTACCATAAGGGCATGAATAGTTATTATTGACAGTTTAGGTTGCTGTATTTAGTTGATAGGTTGGGATGGTTATGCCTTATATTTTTAGTTTTTTGGTTGTAGCAAATGTTGCACTGTTGGGCTATTTGATGCTTGCTCCAAAGTCAGAACCCAAGGCTTTAGTTGATGCCAAAAAAGGTCTACAAGCTCCTGTACCCTTTGAAAATTCAACCAATAAACTTCCTCCAGAAATTGGTAAAAAGTAACTGTCTATGATGCTTTCTAAACTTCCTCAGTATTATTTTTAATATTTTGTGATTTTAGAGGGATTTTAACCCAAATTTGTAAACCGCCATCAGGGTGGTTTTTTACGGACACTTCCCCTTGGTGCAGGCGAGAAATTCGCTCAACAATCGCTAGTCCAAGACCGCTACCTTGAGTGGTTCGTGCCATCTCTCCGCGCTCAAATGGCTGCATGATGCGCTCAAGCTCACTATCAGCAACACCGTTACCTTCATCACGCACCCCTAATAGCAGTGTTGGAAATGATATTTCATTAGGGTTTGGTGTTTCGTCAGCAGGTAAGATGCGCGCATTTAAATGAATTGGCTGGCTGCCATAACGTAGGGCGTTATTAACAAGATTAACAATCAGGCGTTTAATGGATAACGGTCTGACAGCGACATCTTGAACAACTTCATTGTGATAAATAAAATGTGTATCCCCAAATTGCACCATAATTTCATGAAAAATGCTTTCCAGGTTAGTTAGTCGAACTGCTTCATCAGAGCCATCTTTCATAAAAGAAATAAACTGTTCTAAAATTGCATCCATATCCTCAATGTCATAAACTAGTCCTTCACGAAAAAATTCATCAGGTAACATTTCAGCCGTTAAACGCATTCGTGTTAACGGTGTACGCAAGTCATGTGAAATACCAGCAAGCATAATAGTGCGTTCTTTATGGGCTTGGCTGAGTGTGGTAAATAGCCGATTAAAGGCGGTGTTCACTTTGCGAATCTCGTTAGAGCCTTTATTGGTAGGTAAGGTTGTGGCATGACCTAGATTGATGTAATCAGTTGCAGTGCGCTCAAGGCGTTTTAAAGGGCGATTTAGCCGGCGAACAATAATCAAAATTGTTAAGATGGTTAAAATTGGCAGTCCAACTAAAAATCCTGCCAATACTCCTGTACTGTATTGCGAATAATGACGCATAGGTTCGCGAAACCAAACGTCTGGGTATCGCTGGTCTTGTATCCAAAGATGGGGGGTGGGTTTGAATTTAAAATACACTTGCACATTGCTGCCAACTTGATTGGTAAGTTCCTTGGCAAAAATTTTAGTAAAAAATCCAGCGATGACTTTATCGCTAACCTCTGGAAATTCATCTTTATTTTTAATGATTTCCATATGACTGTGCTGATGAATCCATTGTAAAGTTTTTGGATCGTTGGAAAATTTGGTATTGGCTTTGTCAAAAATTTCCAATTCGCTGGCCAAATAGTGAGCGTGAGTTTTAATTTCGGGTAAATACAAACTTCGCCAAAAGAGCCAAACAGAAAGACCAACGCTAACAAATACAATGAAAATAATCATGACAACGGTGTGCCATGTGTTGGAGTTTAAACTGTAACGAAATTTTAATAGCCAAAAATGAAGTAATTTTTTCATAAACCCAACCCCAAAAAAGTGAGGTTATTGTAGCATAATTAAGAAAAATGCACCGTAGAGTTTACACTTAAGAAGGTAGCGTATTGATGGATTGTTTGAATTTGATGTTAATAACCCATTTAAACTCATTTTACTTTACTAAAATTTTTTGTTATAATTGGCGCTTTAGTTCTGGTTTTGCCATCGGCTCATCCTCAAATTCGGCAACCAGCATCAATGTGGGGCATCCGCCCTGATACTCTTGCACTTTATTTTAGATTTTTACAAAAAAAGAGAGTTAAAAAATGGTTGTTATTCGTTTAGCCCGCGGTGGTTCAAAAAAACGTCCTTTTTATCAAGTTGTTGTTGCTGACAAACGTGCTGCCCGTGATGGTCGCCATATCGAAAAAATCGGTTTTTTCAATCCATTGGCACGTGGTCAAGAAGTTAAGTTTCGCATTGATTTAGATGCTTATGCTGCTTGGATTGCAAAAGGCGCGCAACCGTCTGAGCGCGTTGCAGATTTGGTTAAATCACAAAACGCCTAAGTTTTTGATGATAAAAGTCGGTTTGTGGGTTTCACAAGCCGATTTTTTATTGAGATTTTAATGACAAATGATAGTTATGAATAAACCGTTATCACAATCTAAAGAACAAAATTTAATTCAAATTGCCACTTTAAAAAAACCTTATGGAATCAAAGGTTGGCTTTGGGTATTTAGCCATATGGATAATCACGCTGATATTTTTGCCTTAAAAAATTGGCAAATGAAAACCGCCACTGGGTTTAAACCTTTGACTGTAAGCAATTGGCGTCAGCAAGGCTCGGGACTGGTTGCAAGTTTTAAAGAAATTGCTGATAGAAATATCGCTGAAACGATGAATGGCGTCAGTATTTGGGTAGATAAAACCAGTTTACCTGCATTGGCAGAAGATGAATATTATTGGTCAGATTTGGAAGGCTTAACAGTCATCAATCAGCAAGGTGAAAATTTGGGCGTGATTGATGTAATGTTTGAAACAGGGGCGCATGAGATTATGGATGTAAAGCCTACAAAAGATAGTATTGATAATGAGAAACGCCTAATTCCTTGGCATACAGATACTGTGTTGAATGTGGATTTAGAGGCTGCTACGATACTGGTTGCGTGGGAAAAAGATTATTAATTGTTGATAAATAATAGGGCGTTTATGTTTTTTGTGGTTATTAGCATCATGCCACAGATGTTTTCTGCAGTAACAGATTTTGGAATTACTGCCAAAGCTATTCACAATAATCATGCAGTTATACATCTTATCAATCCTAGAGATTTTACAACGGATAATTATCGGCGTATTGATGAACGTCCTTTTGGAGGCGGTCCAGGCATGGTAATGATGGCAGAACCGCTAAAAAAAGCCATTTTGACCGCCAAATCACTCGCTAATGATTATTTTTTGGCTCAACAAAAAGATTTAGCCAAAGTGATTTGCCCTGTTATTTATCTATCACCACAAGGAAAAACCTTATCTGAATCCTTGGTTGTGGATATGGCAAATAAATTTGATGGGGTGATTTTATTGTGTGGACGTTATGAAGGAATAGACCAAAGGATTCTTGACTGTTATGTGGATATGGAAATTTCCATTGGTGATTATGTTTTGACTGGCGGTGAGCTGCCCGCAATGGTACTGATGGATAGTCTAATACGCCGTTTACCTGATGTGATGAATCAAAATTCCGCCATTGAAGATAGTTTTGTAGATGGACTTTTGGATTGCCCACATTTTACCAAGCCGCTTAGTTTTGATGGTAAAAATGTCCCTGATGTTTTGTTGTCTGGTCATCATAAAAATATTGCCAAATGGCGATTTTTGCAGCAAGTTAAACATACTCAAGCCAAACGCCCTGATTTATGGGAAAAATTTAGTCCAACTAAAGAACAATTAAAATGGTTAAAAGACTTATAAAATCACTTGTATTTTTTTAGGTTTGTAATTAAAATATAAGCCTTTATCTAAGTGGTTTAGATAGCAGGTTTATCCTGTTAATTGTATGATGATATGCGACCTTTTAACCACTTTAAAAAGGTAGATAGCCTATGTCATTTATTGGAGATATTTTGTGAGTAATAAACATCCTTTAGTTCAATTGGTTGAAAATGCCCAATTAAAACAACATCCATCTTTTGCCCCAGGTGATACCGTTGTGGTGCAAGTAAGAGTTCGTGAAGGCGACCGTGAGCGTTTACAGGCTTTTGAAGGTGTTGTGATTGCTAAACGTAATCGTGGTTTAAACTCATCCTTCACCGTGCGTAAGATTTCAAGTGGTGTTGGTGTTGAACGTGCTTTCCAACTTCATTCACCTATCATTGACAGCATCAGCGTGAAACGTCGTGGTGATGTACGTCGCGCCAAACTTTACTATCTGCGTGAGCGTTCTGGCAAATCAGCTCGTATCCGTGAGAAGTTGGGTGCGAAAAAAGACGCAGAATAAATACTCGTCTGACGCCAAATCATATAAGTCTTTGCCAGATGGCAAAGACTTATTTTTTGCTTTTTAAAATCCAATCAATGTTATAATTTGTGTAATTTTTATCAACATTTGCTTTATCATGCGCCTAAAGTCTTTAAAATTGGCAGGGTTTAAATCGTTTGCCAACCCAACAACATTTACGTTTAAACACAACATTACCGCCATTGTTGGACCAAATGGCTGCGGTAAGTCTAATATCATTGATGCGGTTCGTTGGGTTTTAGGAGAAACATCGGCAAAACAACTTCGCGGCACAGCAATGAGCGATGTAATTTTTTCAGGCGCTGACGGACGCAGTGGTAAATCGTTGGCGAGTGTTGATTTGACTTTTGAACATACTCAGGATGAAAAGGCAGGAATTTGCCATGCTTTAAATTTATATCATGAATTGACTTTAAGACGACAAATCACCAAAGAAGGTAAATCCGATTATTTTATCAATGGGGAAAAAGTACGCCGTCGCGATGTGGTTGATGTATTTTTAGGGACGGGGCTTGGTTCTAAAAGTTATGCAGTGATTGAGCAGGGCATGATAGGGCGAATTGTGGACAGTACGCCTGAGGAGCTTCGAGCATTTATTGAAGAAGCTGCGGGTGTCTCGCGTTACCAAGCACGTCGAGAAGAAACTCAAAAACAATTGTTGCAGGCTAGTCAAAATTTAGATAGATTACAAGATTTGCAAGGTGAATTAAAAAAACAGCAATCTGTACTACAACAGCAAGCCAAATCAGCCAAAACCTATCAAGAATTGAGTCAAAAATTAGATAAACTGCTTTGGCAAGAAGGATTAAAAAAGATTTTTGAAACTTGGCAATTGGTGGAAGAAAAAAAACAGCTTCAGGCAATTACTCAAAAAACTGTAAACGATTGCCAAACTAAGATTTTACAATCAAAGCAGCAAATTGATGAGAATACATTGCAAATAAACCAGCTTTTAGCTCAAAAAGATAAAGCCAAAGATACATATCATGATGTGAGTTTATCCGCCCAAACTCTCAGTCATCAATATCAAGAACTTATTCAAACCATCAAGAAAAACCAGCTAAGAATCACGCAATTAAAGCAGCGACAAGAAAGTACTCTAGTGCAAATTACAAAACAGCTGAATGCGCAACAGGTTTATGAGCAAGATTTGGTTGCACTAACGCCAAAACTTCAAAAGTTGATTGAAAAATTGCAGGATGTCCAAAAACAATTTGATGACCATAAAATTGGCTATCAAAAAGCAAAAAACCATCTAAATCAATTGTTTGATGAAAAACAGATTTTACAAAATGCCAAAAATATTGCTCAGAACACTCAAAAACAAACCAATATTAGACTGGATAAATGGTCAAAAAAATATCAAAACTTACAGCGCGAACAGCAAAATCACGTTAAAAAATACGCCGATTTTGATGCTGATGAACTGAATTTATTAAAGAATTCACAAATTGCACTACAAAAAGAGTTTGAAACACTAACAAGAACAGAAACTGATCAAGAACGACTGCAGCAAACAAAGCAGCGACACGTTCAGTTACAGCAAGAAATTTATGAACTTGAAAAGCAGCAAATTTCATTACAAAGTGAGCAAATTGCAATCAATCAGTGGATAAACGACCAAAAAACTCACGTTCAGAAAGTAAATGTTGCAACTTCTAAAGAACCAGTTTGGACAACATTGAAGCAGAGCATCGTTTTAACCAAAAAAGGCGAGCAATACGCCAATATTTTGGATAAATTTTTGCAAATTTGGCTTGATTCGGCAATTTGTGATGATTTGATGACAATGCTGGATAAAAACGGCGTACATCTTACTTTCAATAATAGTCATCCAACATCATTTTTATTTAAAAATCAATTGAGTGTGAAGAAAAATTGGCACGATACAAACGGGCTAGTTGCTTTAGATGAACTGATACAAGCACCACAATTGGATTTATTTCATTATGTTTTTTTGTTGAAAAACCACGATGCCAATTTGCAAGATATTGCTCAAATGTATCGGCATCATTTTCAACAAGGTATGATGATTTTTACACCAACAGGCTGGCTCATTGGTGTATTTGGAATTCTACATGTTAGTCACTTTCAAGTTATTAATGATGAGTTTTTGTCCAAACAAATTCATCACCGTCAGCGTTTAGAGCAAATACAAAATTGTCTTGATGGTTTACAAAATAAATTAATGGATAAAAAATCAGCGTTTATTGAAATTGTAGATGAGCTGCATGTTTTGGAGCAGCAACAAAAAACTCATGAACAAACGGTTGCTAGTACAACTAAAGAGATGCATCTCGTCAAGGAAAAAATTACTCATTTAACCCTAAAAATGCAGCAAAAAATGCTCCATGAGGAAAATTTTGCTAAAAATAACGCTGTATTAGAGGATGAAAAACAAGAATTAGATAAAGAATTGAGCGAGTTGGCAGATGAGCTTTTGACCATCCAAGAGCGATGGGATGTTTTAAATCCCAAGCTTCAGCAAGCTCAATATGAGTTAAAAGATTTTAATAAAATTGATGGCGATTTGACAGATAAAATTAAACAAATTACCGCCGAAATTAATCAACTCAAACTAAATCAGCAAAGCTGGCAACAACAAAAAATACACGCTGAACATTTGATTTTGCTTGCCCAAAAATCAGCCAAAGAAGATGAAAACGAACTTCAGGTTCTGACAAAAGAGCAAGAAAAAAATCAAACGGATTTACCCAAAGTCAAAGAGCGGCTTGATGAAACTGTGGTTATGGTGGAAGCATTAAAACAGCGAACCGATGATATTGATAAACAGCTTATTGAACTGGAAAATCAGATCTCTGATGAAGAGATGCACCTAAAAAATCATCAAGAGCTTTTTACTAAAGTATGTCAAAATTATACAGATATTAATACTCAAATTGCTGTAACTACCAGCCGTTTAACGGATTTATCAGAACAAATGCGACAAAAAAATGCTCAGTTTGATTTAAATGTACAATTGGCTGATTTTGCAAAAATTCCTCCTAATTTTAATGAATTGGATAAAAAAATTGATGCATTAAAACAAAAAATTACCCAGTTAGGCGCGGTCAATTTAACAGCTTTGACGCAACTGCAAGAACTTGATGAGCAAATTTTGCCCATGCAGCAGCAAATTGATGATGTGCATCGAAGTATGATGACCCTAAAAGAAGCTATTTTAACCATTGATAAAAAAACTAAAACGCTATTTTTACAAATGTTGGATGCTGTGAATCAGCGGCTAAATGAACTGTTTGTTAAAATATTTGAAGGCGGTCAGGCAAGTTTGGCGTTATTGGATGATGAAACATTATCCAAAGCCGACAAATGGCGAGCAGGGCTTGTGTTGATGGCACAGCCTAAGGGCAAGAAAAACTCTCGCCTTGCTGTATTATCAGGTGGCGAAAAGACCTTGACGGCACTCAGTTTGGTTTTTGCGATTTTTAAGCAGCATCCCGCCCCTTTTTGTTTGCTAGATGAGGTAGATGCGCCACTTGATGACGCCAATGTTGGACGTTTTACCAGTTTGATTCATGAATTATCTGCTGATGTGCAATTTATTTTTATCAGTCACAATAAACTTGTCATGCAAGCAGCTGATGAACTCAAAGGCGTTACTATGCCACAAGCGGGCATTTCTCAGTTGGTTACAGTAAATTTGCAAGAAGCACAGCAATATCTAGATATATAAATTAACACAACTTACATACTAAATCTTAGCATTGGCGATCGATGCTGGCCTGAAAAATGTATACAAATTCACCGTTTTTGCCAATATATCGCCAATGCCAAGATTCTTCAGATACGCCACTCCATTTTGAATACTCTTGAGTAAATGTCTGTTCAAAGCCAAATTTTTCAGCATTTTTAAGAAGCCAGCGGTAAGCAGAAGAACGGTCAAAAGTACTGTCAATTGAGTTGAAATCAACCGCTAACCCTGTGTGATGTTCAGAATACCCAGCAGGTGATGAAATATGATAAACGTCATAAGGTTTTTGGGTTTTTAGTTTGTGTTCAATAATTTGTTTTTGGCGACTGACACTTCTAAAAATAGAATTGGGTTTTAAAGTAACCCCATCTTTTTTTGCAGCTTTTATCATTTCATCCAAAGCAGGTTTGGCTTGTTTATGAATAAGATATTTACGATGATTTTTTACGCCATAACCGCTCCAAACCAAATCTTCTTTTTGGGTTTCAACATATCTAAAATGCTTAATACCAACTTGATAGGCTTGGGGATGGCATTCACCAAAATCATCATTGTTAAGTTTTCCATCCAAATCTTTGCTGTCTGCATCTTTTGATGATTGTTCTTGTGTGTTTTTTAATGATTTTTCCAGTAAATCAATAATTTTATTTTTAATAAAAGTTTGTGTATCAATATCATTGTTAAGGTTGTTGTGATTGGTTTTTTCTTCAAGTGCGGGTGCTAGCTCACGGTTTTTTGCCAAACCAATCTTGGTTGTTGATGGTGCATTATGATGTAAAGATATAATATCTTCATTAGGCTGCAGTGTTTTGATTGTTACATTTTGATTCTCAAGAATTTGAGGATTTGCCATGGTGTAATGGCTTAATGATAAAGTTCCAATTAATACTGTATATTTTAAATACGTTTGAATAAAATTTTTCATAAAAATAAATTAAATTAAAACAAAAAATGACCATAAAGGTCAATTTTTGTATAAAAAAGAACATAAAAATAAATGGGTTAATTGGTCATTTTAAAAACATTAATGATTGCTTAAATAGCCTGCCTCTTCACTTTTGGTAAATGTTGGGTGGCAAGCATCTTTAATGTTAGCACGTAAAACCAAATAGCCCAAAATGCCAGAAATAAGCGACCCCAAAATAATGCCTAATCGAGGGTCAAAACCATCTCTATCACCACCAAAGGCTAATCCACTTACAAATAATGACATGGTAAAGCCAATGCCACATAACAAAGATACGCCATAAACTTGTATCATGGTTGTACCTTTGGGCAAACTGGCAAGTTTTAATTTGATAAAAATAAGCAGTGGAATCATCACTCCCAACTGCTTACCAATCAAAAGCCCAACTCCAATTCCCAAAGGAACACTATGAAATAAACTGTCTAAACTGGCTCCGGCTAAAGAAATACCCGCATTGGCAAATGCAAATAATGGCAAAATACCAAAAGCAACGGTATTATGAAGGTCGTGTTCAAGTTCTTCTAGTGGTGAATGTTCAGGGTCTTTGATGTTTTTTAGTGGGATAAAAAACGCCAATAACACGCCTGCAAGTGTTGCATGAACACCTGACTTTAACATCGCCGCCCATAAAATCAATCCAATCAATAAATAAGGAGTTAGTCGCACAGTATTCATGCGATTTAATAAAAATAAAAGTGGCAAACAAACGGCTGCAATTCCTAAAGACACCCAAGATAATTCTGAAGTATAAAATAGTGCAATGATAATAATGGCACCCAAATCGTCAAAAATAGCAATGGATACCAAAAATACTTTTAAAGAGTTGGGAACTTTATTACCTAAAAGACTTAAAACACCAATCGCAAAAGCGATATCAGTGGCGGTGGGAATTGCCCAACCTTTCATCAAATTAGGGTCGTGGTGATTAAAAGCAGTGTAAGCTAATGCTGGAGCAATCATGCCGCCAATAGCACATAAAGCGGGTAAAATAATTTGTTTGATGTCTGATAATTCACCAATTAGGGCTTCACGTTTTAACTCCAGTCCCACCAAAAAGAAAAATATTGCCATAAGACCATCATTAATCCAGTGGTGAGCATCTTTATCAATACTAAACTGACCAATTTGCACTGAAACAGGAGCATGAATAAATGCGTGATATAAATCGTGCAGTGGTGAATTGGCAACTATCATGGCAAGTGCGGCTGCAAGGGCAAGAACAATGCCACCTGCAGCCTCCAACTCAAAAAAGGCTTTGATACGAGCAATAGACATGATATCTCCTTTTTGGTTAATGGGTTCATTGGTTACTTTAAAAATATATCACAAAAACTAATAACCCTAAAGGCTTTTTATGATTTATTTGGTAAAAAAATCGTTAAAGCCAATTTTATGACAAAACTTTACAGTATAATAGGGCGCTTATTTTTTCAATTGAATGTGGAATTATATAATGACAACAGATAATCATCATGATTTATCAACCATTCAACCTTTGCCTAAAGCCAAAATTTTAATTGGTATAACGGGCGGAATTGCATGTTATAAAATTGCATTTTTGGTACGACTTTTGATAAAAAATGGAGCAGATGTACGAGTGATGATGACTAAAGCAGCTTGTGAGTTTATCACTCCTTTAACCATGCAAGCTTTGAGCACCCATCAGGTACATACTGAGCTTTTAGATGAATCAGCAGAGCTTGGTATGGGGCATATTGAGCTGGCAAAGTGGGCAGATTTGGTAGTGATTGCTCCGCTATCTGCCAATACGCTTGCTAAATTGGCTAATGGAATAGCGGATAACCTTTTAACAACGGTATGCCTTGCGACAACTGCTCCAATTATTGTAGCGCCTGCAATGAATCAAGCAATGTGGACAAATAGCATCACTCAATATAATCTAAAAAAACTCATTGAGTTTGGTTTTGATGTGATAAATCCAGATAGTGGCGAGCAGGCGTGTGGTGATGTAGGCGCTGGACGTTTGCCAGAGCCTGAATATTTGTGTGAATATATTGAACAAAAACTTGCCAAAAAATCTACGCCACAAACTTTAACGGGAAAAACAGTAGTAATTACCGCAGGCGCAACCTTAGAGCCTATCGACCCTATTCGTTTTTTGTCTAATTATTCATCAGGAAAAATGGGTTTTGCAGTTGCCAAAGCGTGTCAAAATGCAGGAGCAAATGTTATTTTAGTGTGTGGCAAAAAAGTCAATTTGCCAACACCAATAGGCATTCAGCGAATGACTGTTGGTAGAGCTGATGAAATGCTTAGTTGTTGCCAAAAAATATTTGACACTCAAAAGGTGGATATTTTTATTGCCAGTGCTGCTGTCGCTGATTATAAAATGGCAACCATCGCCCCTCACAAACTTAAAAAAACCCAAGATGTGGCAGGTTTGACTTTGGAGCTGATTAAAAACCCAGATATTTTAGCCCATATTGCTCAAACGCACCCAAAAACTCTAGCGGTTGGTTTTGCTGCTGAAACTCAAGACACGCAAAATTACGCTAAAGCCAAGTTAATCGCTAAAAATTTAGATATGATAGCATGTAATGATGTATCGGATAAACAAATTGGTTTTGGTAGTGATGATAATGCAATGAGTGTATTTTTTGCTGAAAAATATCACAAAGAAGCTAAAAACTTAACCAAAGCCCCAAAGCTTGAAATTGCTAAACAGCTGGTAACCTGCATCAGTGAGCTTTTGGCAATAAATGAGCAATAAATCTTTGATGTTTGTAAATGATTTGTCAATACAACTTGTGTTTGTAGTTTTGTAGATTGGTTTTGCAGAACATTTGTTTTATAATAACTACCTTTGAATACAATTTATGGTTATTTTTTAATAAAATAGCTTGATTTAATAAACGATTGTTTATTCCAAAATAGGGAAAATTTCCATGCAAGATTTTATTGTTCCAGCTTCACGTCCTTGGCATAAGACTTATGCAGATTATGGCATTCAAGAATTTGCTGCTTTGCCTGATGGCGTAGAATCTTTGTTGGACTGCTTTGAACAAAATTTCGCCAAACATAAAAATAAAATTGCGTTTACTTGCATGGGGGCATCCATTACCTATGCTGAACTGGATACCTACAGTCGCCAAATCGCCGCTTATTTGCAGTCAATTGGATTGCAAAAAGGCGACAAAGTAGCACTGATGATGCCAAATATTTTACAGTATCCGATTGCCATGCTTGGCGTGCTTCGTGCGGGCATGGTTTTGGTAAATGTCAATCCTTTATATACCGCCTATGAACTTGAACATCAGCTGTTAGACAGTGAAGCTAAAGCTTTGTTTATTGTGGAAAACTTTGCTCACACTTTTGAAAAGGTACAAAACAAAGGGCAGGTTAAACACATTGTGATTGCTAGTATTGGCGACTTGATGGGTTTAAAAGGTCTTTTGGTGAATATTGTGGTGCGTTATATTAAAAAAATGGTGCCAACTTGGAATATTCCCAACCACATCACTTTTAAAGACGCTTTAAATCATAGTCCAGCTAGCAGTTACCAACGTCCCCAGATGACATTAAGCGATGTCGCAGTTTTGCAATATACTGGTGGAACAACTGGTGTGGCAAAGGGCGCAATGCTAACCCATCAAAATCTGATTATCAACACTGAACAATTTTTGCCGTTTTTTTATCATGTTTTTCCAAAAGATGAAGATTTAACTGGAAAATACATCGCAGTTGCATTGCCACTGTATCATATTTTTTCATTTGCTGCGTGTGCGCTTTTGGGTATGAAAGCAGGATTTAGTATGCTTTTAATTACCAATGCTCGCGATTTTGATGCTTTGACTAAAGAGTTTGCTAAATATAAGCCTGTGTTTTTCCCTGCGGTTAATACGCTATTTAATGCTTTAGCCCATCATGAAGGCTTTAAAAAATTAGACCACAGTAATTTACGTTTATCGTTAGGTGGCGGCATGGCGGTGTTGCCTAATACCGCTAATGCGTGGGAAAAATTAACTGGCAATTATATCGTAGAGGGTTATGGTTTATCTGAAACCTCGCCTGTTTTGGTGCTAAATCCACCCGGTGAACATACGGGTAAAATTGGTATTCCTTTGCCTTTAACCGATATTATTTTGTTAGATGATAATGACAATCCTGTGATGCAAGGTGAATTGGGTGAGATTTGTGCCAAAGGACCACAAGTGATGGCAGGTTATTGGAATCGTCCTGATGAAACCGAAAAAACCATGGCTAAAGATGGTTATTTTCGCACAGGTGATATTGGTGTGATGGATGAACGTGGTTTCTTTAAAATCGTTGACCGTAAAAAAGATATGATTTTGGTTTCTGGATTTAATGTGTATCCTAACCAAGTAGAAGAAGTGATTAGTGAGCATCCAAAAGTATTGGAATGTGGCGTGATAGGTATACCTGATGCCCATAGTGGCGAAGCGGTAAAAGTCTTTGTTGTACGCAAAGATGAGAGTTTAAGCGAAGCAGAAATCAGAGCGTGGGCAAAAGAAAATCTAACAGGTTATAAACGCCCAAAATGTATTGAATTTGTAAGAGAATTGCCAAAATCCAATGTGGGCAAGATTTTACGCAAAGAGCTACGAGCTTTAGAAGCTGCTAAAACCAAATAATGATAAAAACCCACTTAAAAAAGTGGGTTTTTAAATTGCTAAAATGATGTTTCAAAAGTACAATGGTAAAAACTATCATCAATTGAGCTTTATTATGCGACACAATAACCGCCCATTAAATCAATTACGCCCCATCACTTTTAGTCGTCACTATACCAAACATGCCGAAGGCTCAGTATTGTCGTGTTTTGGGGACACCAAAGTGCTTTGTAATGTAAGTATTGAAGCTGGCGTACCACGTTGGTTAAAAGGTCAGGGTCAAGGTTGGCTCACTGCCGAATATGGAATGCTTCCACGAGCAACAGGCGTACGTACTCAAAGAGAAGCCGTTAAAGGTAAACAGTCAGGACGCACCCAAGAAATCCAAAGATTGATTGGACGTTCACTCAGGGCGATGTTGGATTTATCCAAATTGGGCGAAAATACGATTTATGTGGATTGCGACGTCATTCAGGCTGATGGCGGCACACGCACTGCTAGCATCACAGGGGCAGCGGTGGCGTTAGTTGATGCATTAAACACCATGAAGCGCATGGGAAAATTAAATAGCGACCCTTTGATGGGACTGGTGGCAGCGGTATCTGTCGGCGTTCAATCGGGTCAAGCGTATTTGGATTTAGATTATAAAGAAGATTCAAATTGTGATACAGATTTGAATGTGGTAATGACCGAAAAGGGCGGTTTTATTGAAATTCAGGGCACAGCTGAAGGAGCGCCATTTACATGGGAGGAAAATCAAGCCATGCTCGCGCTCGCTAAAGAAGGCATTACACAGTTGATTTGTGCTCAAAAACAAGCCTTGGATTTACCATGCTAAAAGTGCTGGAGGATGGCGTGCAAATTACCTTGTATGGCAAAGACAAAAACCCACTGTTTTTGTTTTCGTCAGTGTTGGTTGTTTGTGCAATTTTGGTGGCAATTATTGCAATGACTTCTCCTATACAGACAACACTGTTAGCCTTTTTTGGCTTGGCATGTTTGATTTTTGGGTTTAATATTTATAAGCATAAATTATCCAAACAAGTCGTCATTACCACAGGTACAGTTGTTATTAAAAATAACCAGATTGCCCTGCAAAATCAAACCATTAAACTTACTCAAGATGCCCAAATCAGCATTTGTGATGACTCATTAAATATTGAGGATTTGGGCAGAAAATGGGTTTTTATGGGGTTTGAAAATCAAAAAGAGTTGGAAATTGCCCAGTGTGTTTTACAAGGTAGGATATTACAAAAACGGGTTAAAACGATTCGTTTAAATGATAATAATGATGTTTCAACGGTTTGAAAAATCTTGTTACAATTGGTTGGGGAAAATTGTAAAATTCCTTGAAATTTCGTGAATAAACGTTCACTTTTTTATATTTTTGTGCTACAATGCTTTAAACTTGTAAACGAGAATATTTTGTATGACCGTTTCTCATAATCCAAAAGACTACGAAAATCCACCTGTAAACTGGATTCCAGCAATTGTGCTGTTATCCACCCCACTTCTTGCCTTGATATTAGTACCTTGGTATTTATGGACGCATGACTCCACACCTGCTTTGTGGATTGCGTTTTCTTTTTTTATGGCATGGACGGGACTGTCAATTACCGCAGGTTATCACCGCTTGTGGGCGCATAAAGCTTATGATACTCACCCAATTGTTAAGTATTTTTTACTATTGGGAGCAACTTTAGCGGTACAAAGTTCTGCGTTTGATTGGTGTTCTGGGCATCGCAGCCATCATCGCCATGTGGATGATGAGTTTGAAGACCCATACTCAGCTCGCCGTGGTTTTTGGTTTAGTCATATGGACTGGATGCTGCATAAATATCCAAGTGGGCAATATGACTATAAAAACATCCCTGACCTAAAAAAAGATAAAATTTTAACTTTACAACATAAATACTATGGCTTTTGGGTCATTTTAACCAATGTTGTTGTTGTTGGTGCTGTGGGTTTACTGATTAATGATGTTTTGGGTGCATTTTTAATCGTTGGACTGCTTCGTATGGTTCTAACTCATCATTGTACATTTTTTATCAACTCGCTTTGCCATATGTTTGGCTCACGCCCATACACAGATACGAATACCGCTCGCGATAACGCTATTTTAGCACTATTTACTTGGGGTGAGGGCTATCACAATTATCACCATTATTTCCAATACGATTATCGTAATGGTGTGAAATGGTGGCAATATGACCCAACTAAGTGGTTGATTGCGCTATTATCAAAAATTGGGCTTGCCAAGGATTTAAAACGCGTTGATGATTTGACCATCAAACACGCTGAAGTCATTATGCAGTTCAAACAAGCTCAAGAGCGTATTGCAAAAGGCGAAAAATCTTTAGATGACCATTTGCAAGCCTTTAAAGAGCGTATTGGCGCTGAATACGATGCCTTTACAAAAACTGTAGAAGAATGGCATGCTCTAAAAGCTCAAGCTATAGAATTAAAACGCACAGAATTCGCTAATCGTTTGCATGAAGCTGATGAAAAATTAAAAGAACAATTTGCTCAAGTGGAGCAAAAAATTCGCGAACATAGCCTACAAATCGAACAAGCGTTTTTGCAATTAAAAGGTAAAGCGATAACTACTAAATAAACTTAAAAATCAAATAACATATAAAGAAACATGGATGTTTTAGTTGCCTGATTATCTCAATGTTTTCTCCACCTCCCTTTGCCGATATTGGCAAAGGGTTTTTTCTATAATGAATGCTTCTTATGAGGGTTGAGTTAAAGTGCAATTTTGGGGCTGTTCAATAGTTACTGTAGCATGAATGTCAGTCAGTGCAAATAGGTGCTTAATTTGTTCCTTAGCACTTTCAGCTCCAATGGATAAAATCTCACCTTGACAGGCTTTTTTTAATACTTCATTTTTGGCGCTGTTTTGAGCTTGTTCTAAAATTTCAGGGTCATTATTAACTACACCAAATAAACCAGTTTGCCAATCATACAGTTCCAAATTATCCAAATACACTGCAAAAATTTCAGGTGCAGGCAGGTTGATAGTAATTTGAGTTGTAGCATCATTTGGGTTTTTTGGGGCAACTTCTACCATTTGTGGAGTTATCTTAGCCAAATCTACACCAGCAAGCACTCGCCCATGCGCAACAAAAAGACCTTTTTGTTCATCTTGCCAGAGCTTTTGCCATGTGCCTTCTTTGCTTGCAGTAATGACGGTATCAACTCCAAAAGCAGTTGATTGCAAGCGCCCCAGTTTTTGAATTTCATGAATAACACCGTCTTTGCTAACAGCAGTAACCCTAGTATTTTTTTGGTGAAAAGATGACATAGTAAAAACAGTAATTGCGATACTAATAAGACAAATTAGAATGCTAACGATAAAAAAAGACCATGATAAAAAAAAGCGTTTTTCTTGCATAAATGCTCCATTATGTGAAAAATGCGGTGAACAAATAAAAAACTTCTTGCAACCTACCTAAATTTTACTTTAAGATAACACAATTTTTGTTGTTATTTTCAAGTGATTTTATGAAAGCCAGTAACTTTACCTTCGCTACTTTACGTCAAACGCCTAACGATGCTGATATTGTTTCAAGTCAATTAATGGTTCGAGCAGGATTGATTCGTAAACTTGCTTCTGGGCTTTATGTATGGATGCCAATGGGTCTTCGAGTGTTAAAGCATGTTGAGCAAATTATCCGTGAAGAGATGCAAGCAATTAATGCTCAAGAGCTTCTGATGCCCGTAACCCAACCTGCTGAACTTTGGCAAGAATCAGGACGTTGGCAAGATTATGGGGCGGAACTGTTGCGTTTTAAAGACCGTCACCAACGTGATTTTGTATTAGGGCCAACACACGAAGAAGTGATTACAGATATTGCCAGAAATGAATTAAAAAGTTATAAACAATTACCGGTTAGTTATTATCAAATACAAACTAAATTCCGTGATGAGATTCGCCCACGTTTTGGCGTTATGCGTGCTCGTGAATTTACTATGAAAGATGCTTATTCTTTTCATATTGACCAAAAATCATTGGCAAAAACTTATGATGACATGTATGGTGCTTATAGTCGAATTTTTAGTCGTTTGGGCTTAAAATTCCGCGCTGTGCAAGCAGATACAGGTTCTATTGGTGGATTTGCATCACATGAATTCCATGTGCTTGCCGACAGTGGTGAGGATGATATTGCTTTTTCAGACAGCTCAGATTTTGCGGCAAATGTAGAACTTGCTGAAGCAATTTGTACAGACGTTTTGCAAAATCCAAGCAAAGAAAGACTTGATGTGGATACACCCAATATGTCAACGTGTGAAGAAGTTGCCAAACATCTAAATATTAAACTGTCTGAAACAGTAAAAACGCTCATCGTAAAGGGTGCTTATTCTGAAGAAAATCCAGAGATGCCAAAATTGGTAGCACTTGTTTTGCGTGGTGACCATACGCTTAATGAAATCAAGGCTGAAAAAATTGCCGAGGTTGCTTCGCCCTTTGAAATGGCTAACGAAGAAGAAATTAAAGATGCAGGTTTAATCAAGGGTTATATCAGTGTTGATTTAGCAAAATACAATATCCCTGTTTTTGTGGATAGAAGCGCCAGTATACTTAGTGATTTTGTTTGCGGAGCAAATATTGAGCATAAGCATACCCAAGGTATGAATTGGAATCGTGATGCAACCATCACTCGTGTGGTTGATATCCGTAATGTCATTGATGGCGATAAATCTCCAGATGGTCAGGGAGTGCTGACAATCAAATGTGGTATTGAAGTAGGGCATATTTTCCAATTGGGTGATAAATATTCCAAAGCATTAAATTGTAGTGTTTTAGGCAAAGAGGGTAAGCCAGTTACTTTAATGATGGGTTGTTATGGTATTGGAGTAAGTCGCATTGTTGCTGCTGCCATTGAACAAAATCACGATGAAAAAGGCATTATTTGGGCGGACACACCAAATCCAAAAGATAGTATTGCACCATTTCGTGTTGCGGTTGTGCCAATGAAATCTAAAGATGGCAGTGCTGAAACCAAAGCAGAAGAGTTGTATCAGATGCTTAAAAATCAAGGTGTGGACGTATTACTTGATGACCGTGATGAAAGAGCCGGTGTTAAGTTTGCAGACCTGGAACTAATTGGTATTCCTTATCGAATTGTGGTATCAGAACGCAATTTAGTAGAAGGCAAATATGAATGCGCCAAACGCAGTACAGGCGACAAAAAGATGTTAGATTTGGATGAAGTTTTGGCAATGTTTGTTTAATGAACAACAACACAATTAACAAATTATGGGTAAAATTAAGCATTTTCTAAATTTTCGCTAAGTTTTTACTGTCTTTTATTTGTTATGATAGGCACATAAGTTAAGCAATCTTTTTAAACCTGTTTAAGGAGTTTATGATGAAACTAACCCATTTATTGTTGACCGCTGTTTTAGGTGCTGGTACTTGTGTAACAACTGCTTACGCTGGTGATTACATTGAAAATCAAGTCTATCAAGATCCAAATTATCACGCTAACTTAAAAAGAGCAGAGGCTATTTTGATTCAAAAAGGTTATACCATCAGTGATTTAGATGTAGATGATTGGCTTGGCAAACCTATTTTTGATATTGAAGCATGGAAAGGCAATGCTAAATATGACATCAAAATGAGTTATCCTGATTTAAGAATTATTAGCGAGCGTCGCGATTGGGATTGGGATTGATATTTATTATCAATAAATCATAAAAAATAGGTAAATCCATAAGGGTTTACCTATTTTATTTTTGATGCTTTATAAGTACCACTGCATAATATCATTGCCCCAAAGAAGAGCAATAATACCACCAAGAGCAATGTAAGGGCCAAAGGCAAAGGGTTTGCTTTCTCCAGATGATCGCATCAAAATCAAGCCAACAATTGAACCAAAAACTGCGGATAATAAGATAATCAAAGGTAATAAGCCAACGCCAACCCAAGCTCCTAAAGCACCTAATAATTTAAAATCACCAGTGCCCATCCCTTCTTTTTTGGTTAAAAGAGCATAAAGATTGGCAATGCTCCAAAATGACAAAAAGCCAAGTAATGCTCCCCAAATGGATGCGGAAGTAGAGACAAAGATGTTTTGAGTATTAATTGCTAGACCAAGCATGCCCAAAGGAAAAACCAAACGGTCAGGCAAAAGCTGAGTATCAAAATCAATGCCAGTTAAAGCAATTAAAATCCATAGATAAAATAGACCAAAAAGACCAGATAAATTGGCTCCAAGTGTGTAAATTACTAAAACTGACAAAATAGCAGTAATGCATTCCACCAAAGGATAACGAAAACTGATGCGATTTTGACAATCAGAACACCTACCACGCAAAATTATCCAACTAATGATGGGAATATTTTCATAAAATCGAATTGCGTGCCCACAGTTTGGGCAAGTTGATGGCGGAAAAGATAAACTAAAAGGAATATCTTCTTTAATGACATTGGTGATGTGATGAACCGCATTTTTATTAAAATCATCTTGAGTATCTAGATACCAAGCAATCTCTTTTCGCCACTGGTAATTCATGATTAGTGGTGTGCGATAAATGACAACATTTAAAAAACTGCCCACGCATAGACCAAAAATAGCGGCCAAGAATAAAGCAGAGGATTGATTTTGTAATAGAAGGTTTAAAGTGTCCATAAACTAACCAATTACAGAACCCATTTGGAAAATTGGTAGGTACATTGCAACAACTAAGCCACCAATCACCACCCCTAAAAACGCCATAATCATTGGCTCCATTAGACTGGTTAAGCCATCCACTGCGTTATCCACTTCGTTTTCATAATAAGTAGCAATTTTATCAAGCATTTCTTCTAGACTACCTGCTTCTTCACCAATACCCACCATTTGGATTGCCATACTAGGAAAAAGGTTGGTGGTGCGCATAGCAAATTGCAATTGTTGACCTGTGGAAACATCTTCCTTAATTCTTTGGGTTGCATCATAAAAGATGACGTTATTAGTTGCTCCAGCAGTTGAGTTAAGTGCATCAATTAAAGGTACACCTGCCGCAAATGTAGTCGATAATGTGCGGGCAAAACGAGCAATAATAGCTTGATAGACAATATTGCCAAAGATAGGTATTTTTAAAGAAAGGCGGTCTAAGAAATCACGAAATTTTTTGCTGCGCATTTTAGCTTGTGAAAACGCAATAATAATAGCGCCCAGTGCTAGGAATATGGGAATATAATACGCCGCCATAAAGTTAGACATGCTGACTACCAGACGAGTAAAGGCGGGCAATTCTGCACCAAAAGAGCCAAATAACTCAGCAAAAACAGGCACAACTTTAATCAGCAAAATCGCCGTTACAATAATTGCAACAACAATAACTGCAATCGGGTACTTCATAGCTTTTTTGATTTTGGCTTTTAATAGTTCGCTTTTTTCTTTGTAGGTTGCCACACGCTCAAGCATGGTTTCTAAAGCACCTGATTGTTCGCCAGATTCAACCAAAGAACAAAATAAATCATCAAAATATTTTGGGTGTTTACGCAGGGCGGTTGCAAAGTTACTACCAGCTTCAATATCCGCTTTGATTTTTAACACCAAATCTTTCATGCTGGGGTTTTCAAGAGAATCAGCAACAATCTCAAATGATTGTGTTAAAGGTACACCTGCCTTCATCATGGTGGCAAGTTGTCTGACAAAAATGGCAATATCAAGGGGTTTAATGGCTTTTTTGAAAGTAAACAAAGGCTTTGGTTTTGGACGAATGTCATCAATCACAATGCCTTGTTTGCGCAGTTGGGCACGAGCCAATTCAATGCTTTTACTGGTAGTTTCGCCACTGACTTTTTGTCCGCGTCGGTTCGTGCCTGTGTATTTAAAATCCAGTAATTGTTCAGTTGCTACTTTTGCCATCTGTGATTCTCTTGTTGTTTTTAGTTGTTTCTAAACTATTAAAATAAACTGTTAAAATGTATAAATAAGGTCGGCATTCTACACCATGGGTAATATTATTGTAAATATAGCCAATTTAGGCAAGATGCCAATAAGCAACCATTATACCGTTGTCTAGGGCTTGGTTTCAAACCAATAACGAAGGTTTGATGAACCTGTTTTTGCCGTTTATCCTATTTAAAATCAATAAATAAATAAACGGTGGTTTTTTGGTGCTGAATTGCAATCAAACTGATGATTACCCAATTATTTTGTTGCGAGCCGTTTAATTAATTTTGTATAAAAACTATACTACGCTAACATTATACAAAAGAGTATTATTTTATAGATATAACTTGTTAATTTTGGTTAATCTCTTTACAATTTTATACATTTATTAATCATGGTTAAACCGTATGAATACTTATTCAAAAAATCCTTTAAATCAGCCCGTTACCAATCTTTTAGGAGTTGGTGCGGCTTTGGCGACTAAGTTAAACAACCTGGGCATTTATCGGATATTTGATTTGTTGATGCATTTCCCAAGAGATTATGAAGATAAAAGCCATATTGTGCCAATTGCAAGCGTGATCGATGGGGTTTGTTGTTTGGTAAGTGGAACAATTACGGAGTTAAAAACAGGAGCAAATGGACTGATCGCATATTTGGATGATAATACAGCAAAATTAGAGTTAAAATTTTTTCATACTTCCAGTAAAACTCGTGAAACCATGAAAGTTGGGGCAAATATTACCGCTTTTGGTGAGATTAAAATCAATCAGTATGGCACTCAAATTATTCATCCTGACTACTTTATTACAGGTACACAAAAATTAGATGAAGGGCTTGTGCCAGTTTATCCTTCAGTTAAAGGGCTTCACCAAAATAAAATTCGCCAATTAATCTCGCTGGCATTATCGGCTGCTGCTGGGGTGTTTTCTCATTTAAATGATGATGAGTTTAAACAAGCAAAACTACCCTTTCAAGGGGATTTAATGCAGGCTTTGTATGCCATACACTTTCCCAAACCCCTTGCTAATTTGCAAGAGCAATTGGTTATGATTAATCAATTAAAAAATAGGCAGCATCAAGCATGTCAAAGAATAATTGTAGAAGAATTTACCGCACATCAATTAGCGTTTTTACTGCAAAGAAACAGTCTTCAGCATCATAAAGCGCCGATTTGTTCTAAAAAAAGCCTGTTAGCAGATGCATTAATAGACAATTTAGCATTTGGTTTGACAAATGCTCAAAAGCGAGTGATTGATGACGTGGTTAGAGATATCACCAACGATAAGCCCATGTTGCGACTTGTGCAAGGCGATGTTGGGGCGGGTAAGACATTGGTAGCGGCAATTTGCGCCTGTCATGCGATTGATGCAGGATTGCAAGTGGTGTTAATGGCACCTACTGAAATTTTGGCAGAGCAACATCTTTTAAATTTTAAACAGTGGTTTGAGCCTTTTGGTGTTGGTGTGGGTTGTCTTTTAGGCAAGCAATCTGCCAAAGAGCGTCAAGCTCAGATGGATGCCATTGACCAAAAACAAGTGCAAATCATCATTGGTACACACGCTTTGTTTTCTGACGGAGTGAGTTTTAGCAATCTTGGACTGGTTATTATTGATGAACAACATCGTTTTGGCGTAGAGCAGCGATTAAAACTGATGGGTAAAAGTGCAAGTGATATTATACCGCACCAACTAGCAATGACGGCAACGCCCATCCCTAGAACATTGGCAATGAGTTTGTATGGTGATATGGATGTTTCTGTAATTGATGAGCTGCCCGCTAACCGTACGCCAATTACAACTGCCATCATCAATCGAGATCGACGCAATGATGTGATTGAGCGGGTATGGGTAAACTGCAAACAAGGTAAACAAGCCTATTGGGTATGCCCTTTAGTGGAAGAATCGCTTGGGCGCGACATACAGTCAGCTGAACTTTTGTATCAAGAACTAAAAAATCGTTTGGATATTTCAGTGGGGCTAGTACATGGAAAAATGAAAGCCGCTGAAAAACAAGCAGTCATGCGGGCTTTTAAGCAAGGTGATATTTCGCTTTTGGTTGCAACTACAGTGATTGAGGTTGGAGTTGATGTGCCAAATGCATCATTGATGATTATAGAAAATGCAGAGCGTTTAGGGCTATCACAGCTGCATCAGCTTCGTGGTAGAGTGGGGCGTGGTGCAACCCAGTCTTTTTGTGTGCTTTTAGCACAAATGCCCTTGCCGCCAATCAGTATGCAGCGACTGAATATTTTAAAAGAAAATCTAGATGGTTTTGTGATTGCTCAAAAAGATTTGCAGCTTCGTGGTGCTGGCGAGCTTTTAGGTAAAAAACAAACTGGCGATATGCATTATTATCTGGCAGATTTAGTACGTGATGATGTGTTATTAGACCAAGCAAAAATTATTGCTCAAAATCTCATCCACCAAACGGACAAACAGCCCCTAATAGAAGCAATTTTGAGTTTATGGTTACCAGAAAATAAATCATATAGCTACGCTTAGATTTAAATTTGTTTTTAATTTAACTTAATTAAAGCAAAATTTGTAGGTGTGATATATAATGACCACAATTTTAATCAACGACACATAGCTACAATCATGACCGTCATTTCTCAAAATCTTATTCCAAGCCTTGCTCATCTTGATGTCAGCCATGTTGATACCCAAAAACCGCCTGTAGTTTTGGTTGATGGGTCTTATTATTTGTTCCGTTGTTATCATGGACTGCCACCTCTTCAAAATTCTCAAGGGCTGCCAACCAATGCCATTCGAGGTGTTTTAACCGCTTTAAATCGGTTAATACAATTACATAAGCCCACCTATATGGCAGTTGCTTTTGATACAAAAACACCTACATTTCGTCATCAACTATCTAAAGACTATAAAGCCAATCGCAAACCAATGGAAGATGATTTGGTAAAACAAATTCCCTTTATTCATCAGCTTATCGAGCTTTTAGGAATTCCAATTGTGGTTTTTGAGGGCTATGAGGCGGATGATATTATTGGCACATTGGCTTATCGCGCCTGCGTTTTGGGGCATCCTGTGGTGATTTCAACAGGGGATAAAGATATGGCGCAGCTGGTGAATGATGTGGTGGTTTTGGAGGATAATTTTAAAGGTACAGTAATTGATAAAACTGAGGTATTTGCTAAATTTGGCGTTCATGCAACTCAAATTGCTGATTATTTAACGTTGATGGGCGATAGTGTTGATGGTATTGCTGGCATTCCAAAAGTTGGACAAAAAACCGCCGCAAAACTGTTGGATGAATACAATAATATTGAAAATATCATTGCACATGTTCATGATATCAAGGGTAGCGTGGGCAAAAGCCTTATTGCGCACCAACATGAAATCCCTTTAAATCGTCAATTAGCAACCATTGTAACTAATTTGGATTTGCCAATTGATTTTTCAGCATTAAAACTGGATATCTGTGATGCCGTATCAACAAAAGAGCAATTTGCTCGTGTGCAAGAATTGCATCAGTTGTATCAGACATTAGAATTTAGAACTGAAATTAAGCAAACTGTTAAATTGTTAGAAAACTATACCAAAAACAACCTAACACAAAATAACCCATCACAACCAGCTCAAAACTTATTCACCACAACTAAACAAAATGATTTATCCACCCTAAAAGTACCATCTTTACCCGATAGTGCGCCTATTTATAAAACCATTGATGCACGAGCTGACTTTGAGCAACTGATGGCTAAACTGTCGCAAGCAGCATATTTTGCAATAGATACCGAAACCACCAGCAAACATTGGCAAAAATCACAGCTGGTTGGTATTAGTATCAGTTTGGCAAATTATGAGGGTTTTTATATTCCTGTTGGGCATACAGCTGATTTTGATTTGTTATTAGAAGAACAATTGCCTTTGCAGATGGTGTTATCAGCTTTAAAACCCATTTTACAAAACCCAAACATTGGCAAAATTGGGCAACATTTAAAATACGATAGCCACATCTTTAAAAATTATGGTATTGAATTAAATCATTGGTTTTTTGATACTATGTTGGCAAGCTATGTGATTAATAGCACGGCAACTTACCATAATATGGACGATTTGGCAAAACATTATTTAAATATTCAAACCACAACCTTTGAAGATGTTGCAGGAAAAGGGGTAAAGCAATTAACCTTTGATAAAATAGATATTCAAACAGCCAGTAAATACGCTTGTGAAGATGCAGACATTACCTATCGGTTGTTTAGTATTTTTAATAGTTATTTGCAAAAAGATAAAAATGCCAATGAGCTTTTACAAAAAATAGAAATACCTGTAGCAAAAATTTTAACCCAAATGGAAGAAAACGGCGTATTAATCCATGGTGGTTTTTTAAATGAATTATCACAAAAGTTTGATGAAGAAATTTTTGCTTTAGAAAAAAAAGCCATAGAGATTGCAGGCGTGGATTTTAATCCGGCTTCTCCAAAACAGCTTGGTGAGATTTTATTTGAAAAATTGGGCATCAAAGGCGGTAAAAAAACCAAAACAGGACAATATTCTACTTCAGAATCAGTACTTTCAAAAATTGACCATCCATTAGTTGAAACAATTTTGCAATACAGAGAGTTGGCAAAATTAAAAAGCACTTACACTGAAGCGCTGGCAAAGGCGGCTGACAAACAAGGTCGAGTACATACCAATTATCATCAAGCCTTGACCAGTACGGGTAGATTATCTTCATCCGAACCAAACTTACAAAACATTCCAATTCGTACCAGCACAGGACGAAACATTCGTAAAGCTTTTATCGCTCCAAAGGGTCGCAAAATTCTATCAGCAGACTATTCTCAGATTGAACTGCGATTGATGGCGCATTTTAGTGGTGATGCTAACTTGATTGATGCATTTAAACAAAACTTAGACATTCATCAAGCAACAGCAGCTGAAATCATGGATAAACAGTTATCAGATGTAAGTGCCGATGAGCGTCGGGCTGCTAAAACAATTAATTTTGGTTTATTGTATGGTATGAGTATTTTTGGGCTTGCCAAACAGCTTGGAGTAAGTAACGATGAAGCCAAAGAATACATTAAACGCTATTTTTCCAGATATCCAGAAATTAGCCAATATATGCAAAAAACCAAAGAGACTGCTCAAAATCAAGGATATGTAGAAACGATTTTAGGGCGAAAATTGTACACACCTAATATTAATTCGGATAATTTCCTTACCAAAGAAGCCGCTCAACGTGCTGCAATTAATGCCCCCTTGCAAGGGTCAGCAGCAGAAATCATCAAACTTGCTATGATTGCAGTGGATAAAGTTTTGCCAAAAGATAAGGCGTTAATGCTTTTACAGGTACACGATGAACTGGTTTTTGAAGTTGATGAAAGTGCTACTGATCAAATTGGTCAATTAATTCAAAACGCTATGCAAAATGTACTAACAGATACAGCCGCAACGCTAGGGTGGCAGGTTGATTTTCGCGTGCCTTTAGTGGTTGAAATTGGTGTGGGTGATAACTGGCAAGAAGCCCATTAATTGATAAATCAATCAAACAACAAACAAAAAGTGAGATAATATGGCTGTTGTACACCCACAGTTTAACCCTATTGCCTTAGATTTAGGCTTTATTCAAATGCATTGGTATGGACTGATGTATTTATTGGCGTTTGCTTTTGCTTATGGACTGGCTTTATATCGTAGTAAACGGCGCGATGATTTTAATGCTGATATGATATCCGACCTTGTGTTTTTTGGAGCGATGGGCGTAATCTTGGGCGGTCGGATTGGTTATGTCATATTGTATAATTTTGATGAATTTTTATCCAATCCTCTATATTTATTTAAAGTATGGGAAGGGGGCATGTCCTTTCATGGTGGTTTTTTGGGTGTGGTGACTGCAATGTTTTGGTTTGCCAAAAAATACAAAAAATCCGTTTTTACTGTACTGGATTTTATTGCTCCTTGTGTGCCAACAGGACTTTTTTTTGGAAGAATTGGTAATTTCATCAATGGCGAGCTTTGGGGGCGAGTATCCTCGGGTAACTATGGATATTTGATGTATTTTCCACAAGCGGCTACAGCAGATAATGAGCTTTTGACTTTAGACCCCAATCTTTCCACCATTGCCCACGAAATTGGCGGCTATTTGCTATTGCCACGCCACCCATCACAGCTTTATCAAGCATTTACTGAAGGTGTTTTACTGTTTATCGTTCTGTGGTTATTTAGCTTAAAACCGCGTCCTCGTTATGCCATTTCAGCATTGTTTTTATTGGGTTATGGCGCTAGCCGTTTTATAACTGAGTTTTTCCGTCAGCCTGATGTGGGTTATGAGCTGATTTTTGGCTGGATGAGTAAGGGGCAGTTATTTAGTTTACCAATGATAATTTTGGGCGTAATTTTAATGATTTTAGCCTACAAAAACCCCATTTATGACCAAAAATTATCCTAATATTTGATTTATTAAGGCAATCCATGAAGCAATATTTACATCTACTAAGCCATATTTTACAAAATGGCGCAGATAAATCTGATCGTACTGGTACCGGCACCCGTTCGATTTTTGGTTATCAAATGCGTTTTGATTTAAACAAAGGGTTTCCGTTATTAACCACAAAAAAAGTGCATTTTCATTCCATTGTGATTGAACTTTTGTGGTTTTTAAAAGGCGATACCAACGTCAAATTTTTGCAAGATAACAAAGTAACCATCTGGGATGAATGGGCAACTGCCGAACAAACGGCACGTTTTGGGAGACAAGCGGGCGATTTGGGGGCGGTTTATGGTCATCAATGGCGAAATTTTGGGGCAAGCCAAAATGCAGATGGCAGTTATCTTGCAGATGGTTTTGATCAAATCTCTTGGTTGATTAATGAAATCAAAACCAATCCTAATTCACGCCGTTTAATTGTTTCTGGCTGGAATCCTAAAGAAGCAGGCGAAGTTGCTTTGCCGCCTTGTCATACCTTATTTCAGTTTTTTTTGGCAAATGGAAAATTATCTTGTCAGCTTTATCAGCGCAGCGCAGATGTATTTTTAGGTGTGCCATTTAATATTGCCAGTTATGCTCTTTTGACTCATATGGTCGCCCAAGTGTGCGGACTTGGTGTGGGTGAGTTTATTTGGACAGGTGGTGATACTCATTTATATAGCAACCACTTTGAGCAGGCAAATCTACAGCTAACGCGCCAACCTTTGCCACTGTGTCAGCTTTGGCTCAATCCTGATGTTGATGATATTTTTGCTTTTCAAAGTAGCGATATTAAATTGATGGATTATCAATCGCATCCAGCGATTAAAGCAGCAGTTTCAGTTTAACAATGTTTAAAATCACAAAGTTATAAGTTTGCCAAACGCACCATCAGTTCATCATAAGCTAATTTGGGCTGGACATTTTGCCAGATGGCTTGGGTCATTTGGTTGAGTTCATCATTTAACTGATAAAGATTTTCTAAAGATGGCGGTGACGTATCTTGAAGTAGGGTTTTAATGTCAATATCTTGATGTATACCAGTAAAACCTAGATAAATACGTAAAACTTCAAGTAGCATCAGGCGAGTTAGGGTCATAAAATCATCAAAGCTGAGCACAGTTTGCCAGTAGCTGCTGGCAGCAATTGGTGCCCTTGTCTTTTTTTGCAGTGCGACAAAAGTTTTTACCCACAATGTGCGCTTATCAAACCAAGGCATATTAGGTAGTGATAAAGCCCCTAAAGGCGCACCTTCTGCTAAAGTTAGTAACATATCAGACAAATGACAAATATCAGAAGGTAAATTTTGCTTTAGATAATCTTTAGCATCTAAATGATGAATGGGTGTTAGTGGCAATGTCTGCAATCTGCTTTTGATGGTGGGAAGTAGGCGACTTGGATAGCTGCTGATAAGAATTAAATGCACACCAAAACGGGGTTCTTCAAGTGTTTTTAATAAAGCATTTGCTCCAGCTGTGGTTAAATTTTCAGCGTTATCTAGTACAATGAGTCTTAATCCATGCCCTTTGGTTTGGCTGTATTCTTGCAAAAAACGCACATCATCAATTTTAATTTGTGTTTCTTCAAAGGCTTCTCCAATCCGACTTGATGGTGGTAATACCAGCAAATCAGGGTGTGTGCCAGCTTTTAGCCAAAGACAGCTTGGACAATAGCCGCAAGCGCCTTTGTATTCATCAAGTGGTTTATTTTGACACAAAAGCCAAGCTGTCAGCCGCCAAACAAAACTGTGTTTGCCAATGCCTGAAATGCCCCCAGCTAAAAGAGCGTGGGGCAGTTTTTGCATATGATAGTTTTGACAAACTGTGCGCCAAAGTGCAGCTTGCCACGGCAAAAGTGGTGCAAAATAAGGCGATATCTCCGTATTTGCTGTTACATCATCAGGATAATCATTCATGAGTTAATAAGCCAAAAATTCATCCAGTGATAGAGCGTTGAGTCTTGCCAAGTCTTCGGCGGTATCCACACCTAAGGGTAGGCAGACTTTGGCAACATCAATAGCGATTTTTTGGTTATTTTCTAAGATACGTAATTGCTCAAGGCTTTCTAAACTTTCTAATGTGCCAACTTGCCATTTGTGAAATGCTTTTAAAAGTTTGCTGCGATAAGCATATAACCCTAAGTGACGGTAGGCGTTTTTAGGTGTTTGACCCAGTGCGTTATTAAGCTGCCCATCACGGTCATAAGGTATAGGGCTGCGACTAAAATACAATGCGTAATTATCGGGGGTTTTAACAACTTTTACCACCGATGATTTATGAAAATCTTCAAAATTATCAATTGCTTCACATAAAGTTGCCATGACACAATCTGTTTTTTCTAAGAGTAAATCTGTTGCTTGTTTTAAAAGCTGGGGCGGCACAAGTGGTTCATCACCTTGCATATTTACCACAATATCATCATCGCCAAAACCAAGCAGTTCAGCGGCTTCAGCTAATCTATCAGTTCCTGACGGATGTTGTTTGGTCATGATGACGGGAATATTGGCATTTTGACAGACTTGATAAATTTCGTCGTGGTCGGTGGCAACACATACGCTATCAGCAAACTCTGCCTGCATGGCTTTTTGAGCAGTCCATAAAATCATTGGTTTGCCATGTAAAGGTAAAAGTGGTTTTTTAGGCAGGCGTGATGATTGGTAACGGGCAGGGATAACAATATGGATTTTTGACATAAGACACCTAAATTCACCAAAAAGATAAAATGAGCATGATATAATATAAAACGATGCTATTTTAACACGATTGTTGTAATCGCAAAACTGTTCGTATGATGGTGAATATTATAAAAATGATAAAAAAATGAACAAAAATAAATAAGAGAAATCTCATGCAGTTATTTAAAAATCAATTATTTAAAAACCCTCCAAAAATTATCTTTTTTGATATTGATGGAACATTGTATATTAAAGAAAAAGATGCCGTACCAGAAAGTGTAAAAGATGCTTTTTATCATTTACAAAAAAATAATATTAAAATTGCCATTGCCACAGGTCGAGGAATATCTATTTTTCCAAATAGTATCAATGAGTTGATAAAAGAGTTTCATATCGATTTGTTAATTACAATTAATGGTCAATATATTGAATATCAACATAAAAAATTTATGGATTTTCCAATAGCTAGCAGGTATCTAAAACAAATTACCAAATCTTTACAAAATCATCAAATTGCTTATGCTTATATGACCAGGCATGAAATTTTATGTGTTGGAAAAACTAAGCAAATGACAGACGCATTAAATTCTTTAAATATTAACTATCGCCAAATTTCAGCTTTTGATTTTAATCAGCCAGTGTATCAAATGCTTGGGTTTTATCAAGATGATGAAATTACGCTCGAATTGCCAGAAACTCTAAAAACCGTACGTTGGCATGACAGCGGGGCGGATATTTTGGTAAAAGAAGCCTCAAAAGCGCGGGGAATCAAACAAGTTTTAGATAAATTAAACATAAAGACTAGTGAAACCATAGCTTTTGGTGATGGGTTGAATGATATGGAGATGTTGCAATATACTGGTTTTGGTGTTGCGATGGGTAATGGTCATGACGCTTTAAAACAAGTTGCTAATTTTGTTTGTCCACGTCATGATGAGGATGGGATTTATAAAGGTCTTAAGATGCTGGGATTGATTGTTTAGTCTAAACTTATTATTGAGTACGCTGGCAGCGAAAAACATCAAATTCACTCCAAAAAGCATCGATATAACCAAAGTTAAAAGTCTTTGCATCCAATTGGTTGATGTTCGAGTAATACATATAAGTATCTGAGGCAAATTCTTTTAATCGTTCGTCTGTTTCAGGGTCGGAATTTTGACTATCAAAGTAAGTCAAAGAAATATTTTGTCCAACAATCAGAGTGAGTTTACCCTCTTGAAGTAACCCCCATGTTTTTTCGGTGTCAATGCGGTAAATGGCATCATTGGATTCTTTGCTGATTTTGGAAACTTTTAATATGTGATTTGGTAGAAATTGATAAGTTGCAGATATTGTAGCATTATATTTCTTTTCAAAATTGGGTGATGATTTGCATTGCCAACTACCAAGCAATAGTTTTTCTTTTGTTGTAAGTTCCGATAAGTGTTGGTTGCTATTGGCATATCCCAATAAAGGAATGCTGCATAATAAGATTAATGTCAATTTTTTCATTTTTTCTTCCTAAAAAGCCCCAAATAATATTTGAGGCTTTAAAATTTATCTCATGGTAACAAACTCTTCTGCCCCCGTTGGGTGAATGGCAACCGTATTATCAAAGTCTGCCTTCGTTGCTCCCATTTTAATGGCAACAGCAAACCCTTGAATCATTTCATCTACTCCAAATCCAATACCGTGTAAACCAACAATTTTTTCATCATTGCCAGCGCAAATTAGTTTCATGCGACATGGTTGACGGTGATTGGTGATAACACTATACATTGGGGTAAAGTTAGACTGATAAACCTTGACATTATCATCACCAAATTGCTCTTTAGCAGCATCTTCAGAAAGTCCAATAGTGCCAATAGGGGGGTGGCTAAATACCACAGTTGGCACTAGAGTGTAATCTAAATGCTCATCTGGTTTTTTGTTAAATAAGCGTTCAGATAATCTGCGACCTGCAGCAACTGCAACTGGCGTTAATTCAATGCCATTTTCAATCACATCACCAACAGCATAAATACCCGAAACATTGGTGTTTTGAAATTTATCCGTCATGATTTTACCTTGAGTATTGGTCAAGACACCGGCATTGTCCAATCCTAAATCTTGAGTTAAGGGCTTTCTACCAATTGCCCAAATTAATGCATCCACGGTTTGGGTGCGACCATCTTCTAATACCAAGGTTATAGAATTGTCAAGGTTTTTGATGACTTCTTTAGGGGTGGCGTGAGTGTGTAAAGTTAGACCATCATCCGCCATAACTTTGGTTAGGACATCAACAATATCGCCATCAAATTGACGCAGTGGACGGTCTTTACGCACAAATAAATGTGTTTCACTACCTAATGCATTAAATACGCCAGCAATTTCAACAGCAATATAACCTGCTCCAACAATGGCTACTCGTTTTGGTAGTATTTGCAATTCAAAAACACCATCAGAGTCAATACCATATTCAGCTCCAGGAATATCAGGACGAGCAGGCGTGCCACCAACCGCGATTAAAATATGGTCAGCACTGATGTTTTCCCCATTAACTTCTACGGTGTTTTTATTGACAAATTTGGCATAGCCTGTAATAACATCAACCCCATTTTTAGTCAGTACATTGTTGTAGGATGTATGAATTCTATCAATGTAAGCTGTGCGATTTTTGACTAATGTTGCAAACTCAAATCCTTTAACATCTATGTCAAATCCATAATCAGGAGCGTATTTATAAATTGCCTCAGCAATATTTGCTCCGTACCACATGACTTTTTTGGGTACGCAGCCAACATTGACGCACGTTCCACCTAAGTGTTTAGCTTCAATAATTGCACATTTTTTGCCGTAACTTGCCGCCCGATTGATGGAGGCAATGCCACCACTGCCGCCACCAATGGCAAGATAATCATAATGTTTCATAGTATTACCATAATAAAGTTAAATTAAAAAATTGATAGCATTTTAACATAAAAAGAGAGTCATTTTAGGATTAAAATGACTCTACACATTGATATTAATAATTTAAAAAATCAATCAAAATAATACACGTACTTTGATGGTTTCAGGAACCGCTTTTAAACGTTCTAAAGCTTTTTCTGAATCGTGGTCATCAACGTCCATGACCAAATAACCAACATCACCTCGAGTCAACATTGATTGAGCAGCAATGTTAATACCTGCTTTGGCAAATGCGGCATTAATTTGTGATAACACGCCCGGAACGTTTTTGTGAATGTGCAGCAAACGATGAGTACCTTCAATGAAAGGAACAGAAACATTTGGGAAGTTTACGGCACTGGTGGTATCGCCCTGGTCGGAATATTTTACGAATTTTTCACCAACTTCCAATCCGATATTGGCTTGAGCTTCTTGGGTTGAGCCGCCAACATGAGGGGTTAAAATCACATTGTCAAAGGCGCGCAGTGGCGAAAAGAACTCTTCATCGGCAGATTTTGGTTCTTTGGGGAATACATCTATTGCCGCTCCTAGTAGTTTTTTGCTTTGTAAGGCAGCCGCCAAATCATCAATATCAACACAGCCACCACGGGCAGCATTAATGAAAAATGCACCATCTTTCATTTTGTCAAATTGCTCTTTGGTCATCATGTTGCGCGTGCTTGGCAAATCAGGAACGTGTAGTGTAACTATATCTGCTTGCTCCAAAAGCTCATCAAGGCTGGCAGCTTGCACCGCATTACCTAAAGGTAATTTGGTAACAACGTCGTGGTAAATTACCTTCATACCCAAGCTTTCGGCAAGTACAGACAATTGAGAACCAATAGAACCATAACCGACAATCCCCATGGTTTTACCACGTACTTCATAACTGTCTTTGGCAGATTTATTCCAGCCACCACGATGAACCACGGCATTTTTTTCGGGGATGCCACGCATTAGCATGATGGTTTCGGCAAGCACCAATTCAGCTACAGAACGGGTATTAGAATAAGGGGCATTAAAAACAGGAATACCAAGCTCTAAAGCAGCTTCTAAATCCACCTGATTGGTACCAATACAAAAACAGCCAATAGCAATCAGTTTTTCGGCGGATTCTAATACCTTGCGAGTAAGCTGGGTGCGTGAACGGATGCCAACAAAATGAGCATCTTTGATTTTCTCTATCAATTCAGCTTCATCAAGCGCAGTTTTTAGATATTCAATATTGGTATAGCCTGCACCATTTAATACTTTTAAGGCATTATCATGAACACCTTCTAAGAGTAAAAAACGGATTTTATCTTTATTTAATGACAACGTCATGATATTTCCTTTTACGGTGGATAAATAGGTATTATATTTATACACCCATTAAGCCGGCTTTGTAAAGCCTTTTTACAAATTATATTAAGCAAAAATAAATTTTGCTGAATTATTTTTCAGATTAAAATGAAGAATGAGGTTGACTTAAAAATGCGTTCTCTTCTTGAGTAGATATTCTGCCTAAAATTGAATTTCGGTGCGGATAACGACCAAAACGTTCAATAATCACTTTGTGTTGATATTCAAAATCTAATGTGGCATCATCACCGAGTGCTTGAAATAGTTTCACCGCTCTTTTATGAATGTTAAGATTTTCAGAATGCATAAAAGGCATGATGGTAAATTTTTTAAAATCAGCAGGCAAATCATCAAATGATGGCTGATTAACTGCTTCTTGGGCAAGCACCAAAGCAACATTATCATATAAAAAAGACTTAGATGTATTGCGATAGACGTTACGAGAAAACTGGTCAAGGATTAAAATCTCTGCCAATCGTCCATAGCTATCCATACGCCAATCCCATAACTCGCCTGCTCCAGCTTTATCAATTAAATACCCAAATTTTTCAGTAATTTCCCTGTCAAAATCATCAGATTTGACAAACCAAAATGGCTTATTTTTATCAGAAAACCAAAAGTTTAATACGGTATTTACATTGGGGTCTGTAGTGTAAGTTTTCATAAAAAATCTCTTAAACTGGTTGATGAGAAGGTTTACGTTTAAATATTCTACTAAAATCTTCCATTAATGTATAAATTACAGGAATTACCACAAGACTAAGCGCAGTTGATGTAATCAGTCCGCCAATAACGGCAATTGCCATCGGTTTTCGAAAACTGTCATCAACATCACCCATTCCAAGAACCAAAGGCAGCATACCCGCACCCATTGCAATTGATGTCATGATGATGGGTCTGGCTCTTTTTTGGCAAGCATCAAGCAGAGCAGAGACTCTATCCATGCCATTTTTTTCAGCGATGATGGCATAATCGACCAATAAAATAGAGTTTTTGGTAGCAATCCCCATTAGCATGATAAAACCAATCAATGATGAAATGGATAATGTACTGCCACTGATAACCAAACCAAATAATGCACCGCCAACAGATAAAGGTAATGCGATTAAAATGGTAAAAGGTTGTAGGATTTTATGAAATAATAAAATCAATACTCCAAAAATGCAAAACACCCCAACCGCCATGGCAATGGCAAAACCAGTGAATAATTCAGCCATTTCGCTGGCTTGCCCTTCGTCAATCAAAGTAATGCCATTGGGTAAATTCTGCAGTATGTTAAGTTCTTTAACTTGTTTGACGACTTCACCAAGTTCAGCGGCTGATTGCACGGTAATTTTAACAGTACGATTTCGATCTAAGCGGTCAATTTGGGCAGCACCTGTACTAAACTTGATATCTGCTACTTCAGATACTTTTACTGAACCTAAACTACTGATATTGCTGGGAATGTATAAGTTTTTTAAGGCACCTTCACTTTGTCGGACATCATCGGATAATCGGACAACAATGGGTATTTGACGAGTGTCTAAATTAAGTTTGGGTAGGGCTTGAGTGTAATCGCCCGATGTAGCAATACGCAGGGTGTTTGCTAAGTCAAGCGTAGTAACCCCTTTATCTGCCATATTTAAAGCATTGGGTAAAATGGCAAGTTCGGGTTTGGGAAGAGGCTTGCTGCTGGTTACCGAAGTGACAATTGGTAACTCTCTAATGGCTTTAAGTACGTCTTCAGTTGTGCGTTCAAGCAGCAGTGAATTATCTGAAACCAAAGAAAACCCATAACCTGAATCGCCCGTTGCGGATTGACCAACGGTAAAACGTGCTGATGGTACACTTTTGATGGCTTGGCTTATTTGATGCTCAATTTCTAATTTGCTAACCCTTTGTTTTCGTGGTTTTAATGAAATATTTAAAGTCGCGGTATTGGTAGCGCCTGCTAAACCTTCATCTCCGCCAGTACTGGCACGACCTGCAGCAATAAATACAGAATCCACTCCGGGTATTTGAGCAATTTTATCAGCGGTCATTTGAGCAATACGTACGGTATCATCAAGGATAGCATCAGGGGTTAGCTCCAAACTAACTTGGGTTTGGTTGGCATCATCAGGTGGTACAAATTCGCCAGAAAGCATTTTTGCCAGCGATAAAGAGCCAATAAATAAACTGACTGCTAAAATCACGGTAACCAAGCGGTGATTTAAGGTCCATTGAACAATTGATAAATAACCATTCATGATTTTGCCAGTTTTTTCATCTTTGGGCGGTTTGGCTTTTAGGATATAAGCTGCCATCATTGGCGTAACAAGCCGTGCCACCATCAGTGAAATAAACACAGAAATTGCTGCCGTCCAACCAAATTGACGGAAAAATTGTCCAATTACACCATCCATAAATGCCGTTGGCAAAAACACAGCTATCAAAGTAAATGTCGTTGCGACCACCGCAAGCCCGATTTCATCAGCTGCTTCCATGGCGGCTTCGTAGGGTGTTTTGCCCATATGCAGATGACGCATGATGTTTTCAACTTCTACAATGGCATCATCAACCAAAACGCCAATGACCAAAGACAATGCCAAAAGTGAGATAATATTAAGACTAAACCCACATAGATGCATGATTAAAAAGGTGGGAATTAAAGACAAAGGCAGCGCTGCTGCGGCCACCAAAGTTGCTCGCCAATCTTTTAAAAATAGCAATACCACAATCACCGCTAAGGCACAGCCTTCAATTAACATTTGAATGCTGGCTTTGTAATCTTCAGCAACAGGTTCAGAATTATCATAAATTTTGGTGATTTTAATGTAAGGCAATTCTTGACTTAATTTTTCTAAAGCTTTATCTACATCTTCAATCAAAGTTACTTCACTGGCAGTTCGTGAAGCCGTAATGTTCATCGCCACCACTGACCGACCATTGAGTAGGGCTTGACTACTTAAATCGGCAAAACCATCTGATATACTGGCGATTTCACCAAGTCGACTAGCTCCTTTGGGAGTGTTGATGGGTAGATTGGATAATTCTTGAATGCTTTTTGCTGCTCCTAAAATTCGAATGGTTTGCTCACCTCCACCAATTTTGGCAAGTCCGCCTGTTGCATCGCTTTGGATGCTGGCAATTTGATTGGCTAGGGCGGTGATGGGTAGATTCCAGCTATTTAATGTGGTGTCGTTGGCAGCCACAATGATGCGCCGCTCAATCCCTCCAATCCGACTTACCGACCCCAAGCCATTGACACCAGATAAACGCTTGTTTAATGTGTCATCAATAAACCAAGACAATTCAGCACTGTCCATAGTATCGCTACTGATGGCATAACTTGCCACAGGAAAATTTGCAGTAGAGATTTTGGTAATTACAGGTTTTTCAGCAGCAGCAGGAAGATTGCCTGATATTTCATCAACTGCCGAACGCACTTCCTCCAAGGCTTCAGATAAATCTTTTTCTAGATTGAATTCTATCTGAATGGATGCGCTGCCTGTTTGTAAAGTCGAACGAATGTGTTTAACGCCTTCTAAGCTAGTAAGTTTATTTTCAACTTTTTTGGCAATATCAGTTTCAAGTTGTACAGGGCTTGCTCCAGCATAACTAATACTAATATTGATTTGGGGGATGCTGATATCGGGAAATTGTTTGATTTTCATTTTAGAAAATCCAAGTATCCCACCCAAAGTTAGCAGACTAAATAATAAAATCGCTACTAGCGGATTTTTAATAGAATATGCAGAAAAATTCATTAAGTCCGCCTTTTATGCGCTTCATTGGAAACGGCTTGATTATTGATAAAAGCAATACCAACAATGTCATTTTCAGATAAAAAACTGGTGCTTTTAGCAACGACAATTGCATTTTTATCAATTTCAGCAACGATTTTATCGCCAATTCTATTGTGGGTGGTAATTTTGGCACGTTTGACGGTGTAAGTGTTTTGACTGGCATTAGGGTGTAAAACCCAAACATAATCATAACCATCGGTCGTCATTACTGCGGACACTGGCAGTGCTAATTTTTGTTCAAAGGATAAAATAAATTGTCCAGCTTGATACATTCCTGCTTTAATTTTTTTATTATTTGGCAGTAGTACATGAGCAATCAGCTGACGCGAATTATCCGCTATTGGTGATAAATGGCTGAGTTTTCCAGTGATGGATTCATCGTTATTTAAAGCTAAGACAGCAGATTGACCACCAGATAATTTACTAGCGTCTTTAGGGTCAATGACTGCGCGCCACTCCAATTGACCATTTTTGATGATGCTAAATAGTGATGAACCATTCACTAGTAAACCAACCTCAGCAGTTTTACTACTGATGATGCCAGATACTGGGGCGACAATTAGGGTGTTTTTTAAATTGGTTTTGGCGTTGTTTAGGCGAGCTTCATTGGAGGTAATGGTTGCTTTGGTTTGAACCAAAATGGTACGATAATTATCCACTTCTTGACGACTAATCGCATCAATTTTGAGTAAAGGCTCAACTCTGGCTAAATCAGCTTCAGCTTTTTTTAAATTGGCATGTGATAAAGCCAAATCAGCTTCAGCTTGTACGAGTGTATCCTTGAGTGCTTGGCTATCAAGTACCGCCAGAACCTGACCTGCTTTTACCGTATCGCCAACATCTACCAACACCTTTTCAATCGTTGTTCCTGTTAACTTTCCGCTTACTTCGGCAGTATCCTTAGCATGGATAATGCCTGTTGCATCAAGCGTCTCAGTCACTTCCACAGGTATGGGTGTCGCGGCTTCTACCATCATAACAATGGCTTTTTGTTGTTCTGAATTATTGGTTTGAGGTTTTTTGTGAGTATCGTTTGATAAGGGTGAGGGTGTGTTGGATTGGCTAAATCGTCCAATTAGTACCCCAATGATTAGCGTGGCAAAAACAGCCACCCAAAACACTGGGGATTTTTTGGTAGCACTGAGTTTATTCATAAGAATGGATTAATTGTCATATTTCAGACTAATTTTATCATAAGCAATATGATTGTCAATATCCAGACTATTCAAATTGGCAGATAAATCATCTATTTATATTCACTACATTTGATGTCTTTGTCTTGACAAAACATTTCATTAAATTCGTTTAAACACTGTTTTTTAACACTAAGTTTGGCTTTGCCTTTGCTTTCATTTTCAGATTTATAGGTAGATGTAAAGGCTTTTAAAGTACAAACATACATGACATCATCTTTTTTCTCATTGATGACGATGGCGGCAGGGACAACCACAGTAGAAGTAGGTTGGGTGATAATGGGTTTAGGTGTGGTGTAAACATCATCACTTGCAGTGATGGTACAGGCACAAAGCGTCGCAGCTAATACAGTTAAATAAAATAGACGATTCATCATCATAATCCTAAAAAATCAACAACATAATAACCATAATATCACAAGTGTAATTTCTTGCAATGATGTTAATTGCTTATGTTAGTAGGTTTGTTTAAGAATTTTGGCATTTAAAATCAATAAAAAATCCCCAAGTAAATCAATACTTGGAGATTATTACTATATGGAGCTCTTGGCGAGAATTGAACTCGCGACCTCTCCCTTACCAAGGGAGTGCTCTACCCCTGAGCTACAAGAGCGAATGATTGTATAATATGGAGCGGGTGGCGGGAATCGAACCCGCACCATCAGCTTGGAAGGCTGAGGTTCTACCACTAAACTACACCCGCAGAGGTGTAGGAAATATGGTGGTGGGGGAAGGATTCGAACCTTCGAAGCTTTCGCGACAGAGTTACAGTCTGTTGGGTTTGACCGCTCCCCAACCCCACCAATAGATGTATTGGATACTGTAGAAATGGTGCCGGCTGCCGGAATCGAACTGGCGACCTACTGATTACAAGTCAGTTGCTCTACCTACTGAGCTAAGCCGGCGGTGTATTTCCTAAGTGGTGCGTATTATAGCAAATTTCTTCTTGGATGCAAGCATTTTTTTAAAAAAAGATTAAAAAAATTTTAATTTTACAATTGAATCAATAACTTATAAAATAAAATTTTTAAACTACTATGACATTTCCAAACCTTGACATGCCAACTCGACCGCTTTAACAATCGCCATAGCTTTTTTATTGGTTTCTTCCCATTCAGATAATACATCAGAATCTGCGACCACTCCGGCTCCTGCTTGCACATGAATATTGCCATCTTTCATGACCGCTGTGCGAATGGCGATGGCTGTATCCATATTGCCACCCCAGCCTAAATAACCAACTGCTCCTGCAAAAACGGTACGGCGAACGGGTTCTATTTCGTCAATAATTTGCATGGCTCGGATTTTTGGAGAACCTGTTAGTGTGCCTGCTGGAAAAGTGGCACAAAAAACATCCAAAGCATCTAAATTGGGTTTAATTTTTCCTTCTACATTACTGGCAATGTGCATGACGTGAGAATAACGTTCAATAAACATTTTATCAGTGACTTTAACCGTGCCAATATCGCAGACTTTGCCAACGTCATTACGTCCTAGGTCAATCAGCATTAAATGTTCAGCAATTTCTTTTTGGTCAGATAATAGTTCTTTTTCCAGCGCTAAATCTTCTTGGGTATCTTTGCCTCGGGCTCTGGTGCCTGCTAGAGGTCTGACAGTAACTTTGCCATGTTCGATGCGTGATAAAATTTCTGGTGATGCGCCAATAATATCAAAACCAGATGCATTTTCACCAAAATTTTCACCATGTAGAATGAATAAGTAAGGCGATGGGTTTAAATACCGTAATGCTCGATAAACGCTTAAAGGGTCGCCATCAAATTCAGCAGTCATTCTTTGGGCGGGAACAACCTGCATGACATCACCCGCTAAAATATATTCTTTAATTTTTTCAACATCTTGACAAAATTTTTCTTGTCCTGTTTGGGAAATAAACTTTGGTACAGGTCTTGGAGTGCAGGTTAATTTGGGGGGTGATTCTAAGGCATTTTCAATCATGGTTAATTTGGCTAATGCGTCTTCGTAGCCATTCTCAAAATCGGCATTGGCATAAACCACAATGGATAAGGTATGTTCAAGATTATCAAAAACCACGACCTCAGTAGAGAGCATCAACCACAAATCTGGTAGCCCCATCGGATTGGGTTTGTTTAAATCACCAACAGTTGGCTCAATGGTACGTATTAAATCATAACCAAAATAACCCACTAAGCCACCACTAAAGGCTGGTAATTGAGAAATGATAGTTTGGTCTGGCATACGAAAATTTGCCATAAAGGTGCGAATGATTTCAAAAGGCTTGTCAGTTTTAATGCTTTGAATTCCCACAAGTTCACTAGTTGTTTTCATGATGCCATTTTGATATTCAAAATAAACGCCTTTTCCAAGACCAATCATGGAATAACGAGCAAATCTTTCTCCACCAACGACGGATTCAAATAAATAGGCTTTTGGATTTATTTGACGCAATGCAGCAAATACAGAAACTGGGGTTTTGTCATCTGTAAGCTTTTTTTTAATTAAGGGAATGTGGCTAAACCCTTGTTTTTTTAATTCATAAAACTGTTGTTTGGTTATCATGCTCATGATTTATTTTCCTTAATATTCGCTTAAAAGATTAATCTAAATATTCAGCTTTGATAACACCTTTTAAATCTTGATATTTGATGGTTAATTCAGGCATTCCCATGGCATAAGGACCAATAGCATAAGGTTGATATAAAAAAGTTATGCCATCTTTATTAAAACTAAAATTATCAGTTAAATAAAATTCCCACGTTTCAGCCATATCATCTGGATTTATATCCTGATCAAGTAAATATTTAATATAGGCTTCATAAGCAAGTTTTTCTAAAATTGATTTTTTTCCTGATATGACAACATCATCCAGTTCTAATGGTTTTTTGTTATTCATATCAAAAACATAATAACCAAGCGTTGGCAATCCATGCGCTCCGCCTAAATATTGATAATTGTTAATAGAAAATAACTCCAAGTGATTTCCATTTTTTAATTGCTTATTACCAAGATAATTTGGTACTGAACGCATCGAAAAAGGAGAATTATCTTTATCTTCTTTTATCCATTCTGTATTTTCATTAGAAAATTTTTTGATTGCCTTAGTGGTTTGGTTGGCAAGCTGCTTATCGGTTGGATTTTTAATATTTTTAAATGCTTGCCATTCCTTATCTTCAGAGCTGCCTTCTTCAATATAACCAGATAACCCCAAAACCACATCTTTATTAATAATCGCATCCAACCAGTTATAACCGGTATCAATAAAGCTGTAATCTATTTCTGGACACGTTTCGCCACAAGATTCATAAGGATATTCATCAAATTCAAGAGATTTTTCACTTACGACAAATGTATTGGCATGAGTAGACAGAGGTGCTATACCAATTGTTAGACTTGCTAGTGCAATTAAGAAATGTTTTTTCATCATAATTAACTCATCATAACATAATTTATTTTTTCGAGGTTTCTTTGGAAATGCTGTCAATCCAATCAAATAATTCATTTAAATCATAATCGCCGCCATGACCTTGATTCCATGGCATAAAAAAATCAACAGTTTTATGATTCATTTGTAATTTTGTAGCCAATATAACTGATATCGCAAATCCCGTATCTGCGTCCTTTGTGCCATGACGAATCCGCCAATATTGTGCAATCTCTGCGTTGTTATCGTCAAGATAATTCATTGGATTCATTAATTTAACAGTATTTTTGGGAGCGTGTTTGTGATGATTGTCAAAATTTTTGGCAAAATCGGTAAAATGACGATTATCAATGGTATCACTGCCAAATAAATTATTTTCGCCACTGGATAAATCCAGTGCATCAAATGCAGGTGGTGTTTTTTGGCGACCTAAATAGGTTTGTAAAAAATCATCAAAATTAGCGATATAATATGGTTTTATGGATTTTTTTTGATTTAAAAATGTATATTCTGATAGCGGTATGCCGTCTTTATGTGCTTTATTAACGGATTGATTTAAATAATATAAAATCTCATCTTTAAATGTACCATCACCATCTTGATTTAGGGTTAATTTTCCATTGTTACCAATTAAATTTAATCCATTGATATATTTTGGAAAACTTTGTTTGAGTTGTAAAGATAGGTCTTGAGAATTTTTGTCTAATGTACCGCTAATGGTTTCTCGTTTTACTTGATAATCTAAAGACTTGATGGTGATTTTTTTGTAATCATTAATTTTATTCATTTGCCATTCATAGGCAGCATCGGCATTTTCAAGATTGGTAATTGGACAATAACTGGACACCGCAAAAATATTATCCTTGGCGCGAATGGCACCAATTTTTTGTAATTCTATCTTATAATCTGGATGATTGCCAGTTGCACCCAAAAGGGCTGTCATTGCCCCGCCAGCTGATGTGCCATTAACAATAATTTTATTTGCATCACCAAACATTTGTTTGTCATTGGCCTTGAGGTAACGAATACCTGCCTTTAAATCCACAATCGATGCAGGAGCTTTTCCTGTATAAACCCCATCTTTTTGTAACGTTCGTCCGCGCGCACCTATGCTTGCTACAATATAGCCACGTGATAATGCCATTTGCACACTGCTGGGCGAAATTTGTCCATCAGGACTTTTTTTATCACTTAAATCCATGGGTTTGGCGGGCATATAGCCACCAATAGCATTAGGGCTAAAAATTGGAGCGGTGTCTTTGGTGTAGCCATTGATTGTTTGGTTGGTAAAATATTCTTCTGGAATGTAAATATTTATCAATTGATAATCAGGCTCAATAGGGCTAACAACATAAGGGATGTTTTCATAAGCGCGCACCTGAATGGTTTTATTATCAAAAACAAACTGCTTTTTTTGGTAGGTGTTTTGGTCAAAAATTAAAGTGGGAGAGTCTTGCTGGGTTTGTGTTTGAACATTAACACACGAAGCTAAAGCAAGCCCAAATAGTGTCAGACTTGCAATTGCAGTTGTTATTTTTAAAGCATGTTTCATAGCTTGGTATTCAATTATTAGTGTTCTCTAGTTGCTCGAAATTCCACTTCAGGATAACGCTCTTGCATGAGTTGTAGATTAACACGACTGGGCGCAAGGTAGGTTAGATAACCACCACCATCAACCGATAATTGGTCGTGGGCTTTTTTCTTAAACTTTTCAAATGTAGTTTTATCATCACAATGCACCCAGCGTACTGTAGCGATAGAAACAGGTTCAAATGTGCATTGAACTTTGTATTCTTCAAGTAAACGATGTGCCACCACTTCAAATTGTAGCACACCCACTGCCCCTAAAATTAAATCATTATTAATTCGTGGCATAAATACTTGAGTTGCCCCTTCTTCGGATAATTGCTGAAGCCCTTTTTGCAATTGTTTGGATTTTAAAGGGTCTTTTAAAACCACACGACGAAACAGTTCAGGTGCAAAATGCGGAATGCCTGTAAAGTTTAAAAGTTCACCACTGGTGAAACTGTCACCAATTTGAATGGTGCCATGATTGTGTAAACCAATAATATCACCTGCGTATGCCTCTTCTAAAGCTTCTCGGTCGCCTGCCAAAAACATCAGCGCATCCGATACTCGCACCTCTTTACCTAGTCGAACGTGATTCATTTTCATGCCGCGTTCATAACGTCCAGAACATACGCGCATAAAGGCAACTCGGTCTCGATGTTTGGGGTCCATATTGGCTTGAATTTTAAATACAAACCCCGTAAATTCAGGTTCATTGGCTTTTACAATACGTTCAATGGCTTGATGGTCTTTTGGTGGCGGGGCGTAAGCGGTTAAAGTATCTAACACCATATTTACCCCAAAATTTCCAAGCGCGGTGCCAAAAAGTACGGGTGTTTGTCGACCTGCCAAAAATTCATCTTTATCCCAATCTTCATGAGCCATTTGAGCCAGTTCCAAGCCCTCAGTGAAATCATTCCATAAAAGCTCACCCAATCGCTCCTTGATATCAGCATAATCATAGCCATCGCGGGTTTCAATGTCTGTGATTTGCCCACCAAAGCCTTTTTTGTAAAGATAGGTTTTATTTTCACCAATATGATACACTCCAACAAAATCCTGCCCCATGCCAATTGGAAAAGTAAAGGGTATGCATTTGATTTTTAGAACATTTTCAATTTCATCTAACAACGATAATGGGTCGCGAATTTCGCGGTCAAGTTTATTGACAAAACTGATAATAGGCGTATCTCGCATTCGGCATACTTCCATCAGTTTGATGGTGCGCTCTTCCACGCCCTTTGCACCATCAATTACCATCAAGGCAGAATCCACAGCCGTTAGTGTGCGATAAGTATCTTCTGAAAAGTCGGCGTGCCCTGGGGTGTCTAATAGATTGACCATATGATTGGCGTAAGGAAATTGCATAACAGATGTCGTGATGGAAATTCCCCGTTCTTGTTCCATGCTCATCCAGTCGCTGGTTGCGTGTTTATCAGTTTTACGGCTTTTAACTTCGCCTGCTTTTTGAATGACTTGCCCCCAAAGTAGCAGTTTTTCAGTCATCGTGGTTTTACCTGCGTCAGGATGGCTAATAATGGCAAATGTGCGACGATTTTGAATTTGTGATAGATATTGGCTCATAATATTGTTTATATTTTATAGAAAATGACAAATTATAACATAGCTTGATGGCTTTTGTATGTGATGAACTGTACACACATTCATAAAAATTATGTCATTTTAGTTTCCTATTGGTGGATTAAAATTGAGTTTATATAAACAAAAAGTTAGATGATATCAGCGAATAAATCTGGCTGAATTTTTTCGCGATGTTTTTCTGCTAAATGTGAAAATGTAACCCCAACTAGGCGAATGGGAAGTTCTTCGGGTGTGTCTAAAAATAATTTTTCCAGCCAAAATAGAGCTGCTTTTGCACTTGTAAAGGATTGTTTTTGAGTATGACTGCGGGTGATTTGATGAAAATTGCCATATTTAATTTTTAAAGTAACGCAATAAGCGCATAACCCACGACGATTTAATTCATCAAAAGCTTTTTGGTTTTCTAAACCGATGTGGTAAAAAATTTGTGTTTTATCAGTTAAATCATGGGTAAAGGTGGTCTCTGTGCCAATGGATTTTCGGGTTCTATTGGGCAAAACCTCTCTTGTATCAATTCCTTGAGCAATTTGATGATAAAAAATACCACGTTTATTACCAAACAGTTCAATAAGTTTTTCTAAAGGCAGCTGCCTAAATTGATGACCGTAATAAATGTTTAGATTATGCAACTTTTTTTGGCTAGCTTTTCCAATACCAAAAAATTTTTCAATTGCCAATCGGTCAATAAAATCATCTGCCATATTGGGCGTAATTACAAAAATGCCGTTGGGCTTATTAACGTCCGATGCGATTTTTGCCAGCATTTTATTAAATGAAACGCCTGCTGATGCTGTCAAATGGGTGCTTTCCCAGATTTTTTGACGCAGATGATTTGCCATCAAGGTTGCCGAACCTTGAAAATGTGACTGTCCTGTAACGTCTAAATAGGCTTCATCCAGTGATAAAGGTTCGACCAAAGGCGTAATGGTAAGCATGATTTCTTGGATTTTACGACTAACTTGGCAATACACATCAAAACGTGGGCGTACAAAAATGGCGTGTGGGCAACGTTTTTTGGCTTCATAACAGCTCATTGCTGAACGTACGCCAAATGGTCGTATTTCGTAGCTTGCTGCCGCTACCACACCTCGCCCATCAGGATTACCACCAACAACCAAAGGTTTACCAAGATAATCTGGATTATCTCTTTGTTCGATGCTGGCAAAAAAAGCATCCATATCGATATGTATGATTTTTCTGCCAGAATTTTGTTTGTGTACCACTTGATGATGAAAAGTTTAGGCTAATTTTGCCCCAATCTTCATATCATCAGGCAAAATCACCACTTGCAATTGCCCATCTTTTTCAGCAGATAAAATCATGCCTTCTGATATACCAAACTTCATTTTTCTTGGTGCAAGATTGGTAACACAAATCACTTTTTTACCCGTTAATTCTTCAGGTTGATAAAATTTGGCAATGCCACTAAAGACGTTTCTAGGTTGATCTTCACCAACATCAAGACTAAATTGCAACAGCTTATCTGCGCCTTCGACCTTTTGACACGCTAAAACATGAGCAACTGTCATTTGAACTTTTGCAAAATCGTCAATCCCAATATATTCAGTTGTTGTGTTAGAAGCTTGAGGGCTTAGATTTTCTTTAGATGCATTTACCATGATATCAATTTTTTCTTTTTCAATACGATTCATTAGGGGTTTAAAGGTGTTGATGGTATGATCCAATAGTAAATTATGGCGACTGGCAAAACTTAACTCATCAATATTTAAAAATGATTTGGCATCTTCGGCAAGTTTTGGCAATACAGGTGCAAGATAAATCACAAGTTGACGGAAGATATTTAAACAAACCGAACAAATATCAACCACTTCAGCTTGTTTGTCCGCTTCTTTATTTAATGCCCATGGCTTTTTAGTGTCAATGTATTCATTGGCTTTATCGGCAACGCTCATCACAAGACGCATAGCGCGAGAAAATTCACGGGCTTCATAAGCGGTAGCGATTTCATCGCCAATGGCAATAATATCGGCTAAAAGTTCGGGTTCACTGCAAGTTTTAGATAAAACACCATTGCTATTTTTATGGATAAAACCAGCGGAACGTGAAGCGATATTGACGATTTTTCCTACCAAATCTGAATTGACTTTTTGCATAAAATCATCTAAATCAAGGTTGATATCTTCGACACTGGCGCTTAATTTACTGGCAAAATAATAACGCAAGTATTCAGGGCTTAACGCTTCTAAATAGGTATTGGCTTTAATAAAAGTACCGCGAGATTTACTCATTTTTTCGCCATTTACCATTAAAAATCCATGGGCATTGATGGCGGTTGGTGTACGATAGCCTGCTCCATAAAGCATTGCAGGCCAAAATAAAGCATGAAAATAAACAATGTCTTTGCCAATAAAGTGGTACAGTTCAGTTTGACTGTCTTTATTAAAATATTCGTCAAAGTCGAGCCCAGTTTTGTCGCATAGATTTTTAAAACTTGCCATATAGCCAACTGGAGCATCAAGCCAAACATAAAAGTATTTATCAGGTTCATTGCTTTGTGTATTGGGAATTTTAAAACCAAAATAGGGCGCATCACGACTAATATCCCAAGGGTTTAAACCCGATGTAAACCATTCATCCAATTTATTGGCAATGGATGGCTGAAGGCGTTTATTATCTTTTGTCCAAGACTGTAAAAAATCATTAAATTGTGATAAATCAAAAAAATAATGCTTGCTGGATTTAATAATGGGCGTCTGTCCACTTAAAGTTGAATAAGGATTTATCAGTTCAGTGGCATTATAAGTCGTTCCACAATTTTCGCAGTTGTCGCCATATTGGTCTTTGGTATGGCATTTTGGGCATTCGCCTTTGACAAAACGGTCAGCTAAGAATAAACCTTTTTCAGTATCAAATAATTGCTCAACATCTTTGGTAAAAATATAACCTTGATTCGCCAACTTTGTATAAATTTGATGGCTGAAAAATTCATTTTCTGAACTGTGCGTGGAATGATAATTGTCAAAATCAATATAAAATCCTGCAAAGCTTTTTTCGTGTTCGGCTTTGACAGTGGCGATTTGTTGTTCTGGGGTAATGCCATTGGCTTGAGCTTTTAACATGATTGCTGTACCATGTGCATCATCTGCGCATACATAGGTTACCTGATGCCCTAAAGATTTCATGGCACGCACCCAGATATCAGTTTGAATGTACTCAACCAAATGCCCTAAATGAATTGGTCCATTGGCATAGGGTAAAGCACTGGTTACAAGAATTTTTCTGCTCATATCTACCTACTTATTATTTTGTCATCTTATCCAATATTGGTAACGCTATATTATACAAACTTTAAATGTCCACCATTTTTAGGTGGTGCTAGTGGTGCATCATCAGTTTTTGGTGTGTAATTATCATATTCTGATGGGTCAAAAAACAATCCTTCCTCAGGATTTTCTTTGGCATAAATACCAATCACTGCAGCCATTGGCACCCAAATATCGTGTGATGCGCCACCAAAACGACTGGCAAAGCTGATTGCTTGATTGTCTATAAATAAATCTTTGGTGGCTTGATACGATATTGCTAAAACCAAACGCCCATCGGTATCATAACCCTTTGGGGCGATAACCTGTTCATTGGTGGTATCTACCATCAAATAGGGTGTAAAATTGTTTTCTGTCAGCCATTCATGCATGGCACGTAAAAAATAGGGGCGTTTTGGACTAAGTGTTGTGTCTTGGTTGTTAGAGCTGCTCATAATATTGTTCCTGTGTTGGATGTTTAATAGATTGCTGAAAACTTGGACGACTAAACAAACGTTTTTGATAATCAAGCAGCGCTTGACAGTGTTCTTTAGGTAGTGTTACCCCCATTTTGGGCAGTCGCCACAAAAGAGGTAATAATAACACATCACACCAGCTAAATTGGTCATTCATAAAAAAAGGGTATTTTCCAAAAATGGGTGATAAAGTGGCAAAGATATCAGCAAAATCTTTTTTGGTTGTGTCATGGATGTGTAATTGTAAATCATCACCTAAATAAAACCAATCTTTTTGTATTCGCCATGCCAGTGTTCGTATTATGGCGCGTTGTTTTGGGTCGGCGGGTAAAAGTGAATAAGCGGCGAAACGCTCTTCTAAATATTCAAAAATTACATTGATTTCATATAATGCTAAGTCACGACTTACTAAAATTGGTAGCGTGCCATAAGGGTTAAGCTCAGCCAATACATCGGGGAAATCGTCTTGGATGATTTGGAGATGAAAATTAAGCTGTTTTTCTGCCAAAAGTAGCCTAACAATATGACTAGCATAACCATCATTAGCATATAAGACAAACTGGGTGGGTAAAAGGGCAGAATGTGACACAAACAAAGGCAACTTAAAAGGACACAGTTTAGCAAAATTTTGCTAAAAAGTCTTTAGTTGTCATGCTTGAGGTAAAAACAGCCTGTGGGCAACAGACTGTTTTTAAATAAGTGGTGTTTTAGGTGCTAAAATCACAAACAAGAGTTACCGTGCCTTTGCTATCTTTGTTAAAACTGGCACGATATTCCAAATCATCGCCAGTTGATTTTTTCATCCTTATTTGTTTAAGTTTTTGGTAATCAGCATTATTCATGGCACCAAAGGTAATGTATTGCCCAAGAACGCCTGTATCAGGAACAAAGTACCTGGTATATTTGACAATACTGTGATTGTATAATTTAGCATGGCTTAATGGAATGGAAATTTCAATGTTGCCTTCATTGTCTCTTGATAAGACCGTTTTACCCAAGTCATTACGATAAGGAAGTTTGACCTTGGGGTATTTACCTTGTTTAGCAGCATTGTTAGTGAATAACTTTTGTAATTTAGCGTGATTTTTTTGACCTGCAAGTTTAAAAAAACCATTATTATCAAATGCTTTGAAATAGGCATCACTGTCAAAATAATCATAACCAAGGGATTCTAATAAAGAGTCTTCCACTGAGGAACTATTGCAGCCATTTTCCCATGATTTAAAAACAGGTGTCCAATCCGCTGCTATTGCTGTAGGACTTGTAGCAGCACATAAAGTAGTTAAGGCGCATTTAAAAAATCTATTCATATAATATACCACTTAATAAATAATAAAAATAATTGACTAACCTGGAAAACCTGCATCAAAACAAAACTCAAAGTTTGGTTTGTTTTTTTGATATAAACAGGTATAGGGTTCTATTGTTTTACCTTTGGTATTTTTTAGTTTGCCATCATTGTAATAAAGCTCCTCTTGTTTCTTGGTTAAATTTTAAAAGTAGCTGGCATCCGATAACGCATGATAGCATCTTTTTTATTCATCAAAGTATTTGCTTTATATTTGGGCTCCCCATTCTTATCTAGGATTATATTATCATTTGCATTATAAAGAATGTAAATGCTAGTGTCTACAGTAATTTTTCCATAACCTTTGATAGTCTGAAAAGTCCAACCTGACCCAGCTCCATAAGCTGCTCCAGCGTGCACATAGCCTGTAGCAATACAAGGCGTCTTTTTAGTAACTTTACCATTATTTAGAAATTGCATTTTAGTTTTACCAATTCCTGCTGCTCCAGCAAATGTGGTTTGCGCTGTGGCAAATGCGGCAGTCATCATGAGTAAAGTGAGGATTTTTCTCATAACATTTTCCTTTTTGTTTAACTATGTTGTGTGGGTATTATATAAAACTTACAGGAGGGCAGTAGAATTTTATAAGCTAATCAACCACGATTAAAATATCTCCATTCCAATCCGATACTAAAATGTTCTATCGCTATGTATGTAAAGGTTATAAATCAGTATTATTGAAGAATCAGCAGATTTATTGGATGTGTATTTGTATTATTTTATAATCAATGATTTGGGTTAATTTATAAAAATAAAAAAACCGACCATTACAGTCGGTTTTATAATAATGTGGTGATTTATTTGACATCTTTCCAAAATTCTTTGTTTAGCAAGTAAACAGGAATTAATAAAACAAGCAAGAATAAAATCACAAATGCCCCATAAATTTTACGGTCATGACGCACAGGTTCTGCCATCCACGCCATAAAGTTTACTAAATCGCCTACATTTTTTCTGTATTCGTCTTCACTGAGCTCTTTTTGCATATTGTGAAGTACGTGAGGCATGGCAGCATTTGCCAATACTAGGTTGTTAGAACCCCAAGGACGGCTTGGGTCTTCATAAAAACTTAATAGATAAGTATACACCCAGTCATCACCACGCAGACGAGTCTCCAGCGATAAATCAGGTGGCGCAGCACCAAACCAGTTGCCCTGTACTTCTGGGTCAATTTTGGCAGTGATGTGGTCGCCGATTTGGTCAGTGGTTACCATAAGGTATTTTTCAACCAACTCTTTGGGGATCTCTAAGTCTTGAGCAATACGTGAGTAGCGCACATATTGAGCAGAGTGGCACCCCACGCAGTAGTTCATAAAGGTTTTTGCACCACGTTGTAGTGAACCTTTATTGGTAAAATCAATGGGGGCTGTGCTACAAGCCAGTGTTTGGGTGATGGCTTGACCTTCAGCGTTTTTTTCGCCAGTGTCGTAAGTACCACAACCATCACCACCACTTGCTAAAGCGGATGAACTAAACATCATGCCAGTTGTCAATAACACGCCAGCACCAATTTTCCCTAGATGATTTTTTAGGTTAAATGCTTTCATTAGTGACCCCCTGTAACACGTTCTGGTGGCTGTTTGCAAGTCTCCATCGCGGTATAAAATGGCATTAGGATAAAATACAAGAAGTAAAGAATGGTACAAATACGAGCGACAATGGTGGCGGTCGTAGACGATGCAATACCACCCAAATAACCTAAAATCAGGAAGCTAACTACAAAAATCACTAAAGCAATTTTGGATAAAGCGCCTTTATAACGAATCGAACGCACAGGCGAACGGTCAAGCCAAGGTAGTACAAACAAGATAGCAATTGCTGCACCCATGACAATTACGCCTGGTAGTGCTGAACCAAACATCGAAGGCGTTGCACGAAGCATTGCATAATAAGGCATATAATACCAAACAGGAGCAATGTGAGCAGGTGTTTTTAGGGCATTGGCAACTTCAAAGTTGGGTTTTTCTAGGAAATAACCACCACCATCTGGGAAGAAGAAGATGACCGCAAAAAAGCAAATAAAGAATACCACAATACCAACCATATCATGTACGGTGTAGTAAGGATGGAAAGGTACGCCATCAAGTGGCACGCCGTTTTTATCTTTTAGTTTTTTGATGTCAATGCCATCAGGGTTGTTTGAACCAACATGGTGTAAAGCAACAAGGTGCATAAACACTAGACCAACCAACACCAAAGGAATGGCAATCACGTGTAAAGCAAAGAAGCGGTTTAAGGTAATGCCAGAGATGATGTAGTCACCTTTAACCCATTCAGCAAGACCTGGACCAATCACAGGGATAGCAGCAGGCAAGTTTAGAATAACTTGAGCACCCCAAAACGACATATTACCCCAAGGCAGTAGATACCCAAAGAAACCTTCAGCCATCAAGCACAGATAAATGCCCATACCAATCAGCCACACTAACTCGCGAGGTTTTTGGTAAGAACCATACATAAATCCGCGGAACATATGCAGATAAACGACAATAAAGAACGCCGATGCACCCGTTGAATGCATGTAACGAATTAACCAACCAGCCTTTACGTCTCGGTTGATGTATTCTAAAGAAGCAAAAGCCCCCTCAGCACTGGGGTTGAACATCATGGTTAGCCAAATACCGGTTACTAACTGATTAACCAATACCACCATGGATAACACGCCAAAGAAGTACCAAAAGTTAAAGTTTTTTGGTGCGTAATACTTTGACATGTGGTATTCGTAGGTTTCAGTCGCAGGATAACGAGCATCTACCCAACTCATAAATTTTTTAGCAACACTCATATCACGACTCCCCAACGGTTAAGATGGTATCTTCTAGTTTGTACTCTGGAATCGGCAAATTTAAAGGGGCGGGAACGCCACTATAAACACGACCCGATAAATCGTACAAAGAACCATGACAAGGGCAGAAAAATCCGCCAAACCAATCAGCACCGCCTAAATCAGCTGCACCAACCTCAGGACGAAATGAAGGTGCACAACCTAAATGTGTACAAACACCTTCAACCACTAAAATCTCTGGTGAGATAGAACGCGTTTCGTTTTTGCAGTATTCAGGTTGAACAGATGCATTGGACTCAGGGTCACTTAATTTTGGGGTTACTTTACTTAAATTTGCCACCATCTCTTGGGTACGTTTGACCACAAAAATCGGTTTACCGCGATATTTAACAGTAATCATTTGTCCGTTTTCAATACCACTAATGTCTTGAACAACAGCAGCGCCAGCAGCTTCAGCTTTGGCGCTAGGGTACCAAGAACGTACAAACGGGGTGGCTATTGCACCAACACCAGCTGCACCAATGACAGCGGTAGATGCAATCAGGACTCTACGGCGTTTAATATTCACGCCTTCGGCATGGCTCATTAAAACTTCCTCCAGAAAAAGATGGGGCTAATCCCATACTGGGTGTATGGCTATGACAAAACAGCTCTGTCATCAAATCCACATTTGCTGTGCCTAATTTTTTACTAAACGTGCCTATTTTAAGCTATTTTCAACATAAAATAAATTCTTATCGTACAAACTTCTGTAAAAAAGTTATAAAAAATTCACAAAAAGCCTAAAAATCCCGTAATTTTTTGGATTATTTTTATAAATGATAATCATTAAGATTTATTTGCTGCCAAAAATCCGATTTGTGGAATTATTTGTAAAAAAGAACTAAAAACCATAAGTTACCAAAAAATTATTGATGATAAACTCAATAACGTAAAATTTAGAAAATAAACTTCTTTTGAAAAAATTGATTACTATCACTAAATCGGTAAATTTAAGGTATTTTTGTTAATCATATTTAAAATAAAAAATCAATTGTTTTATTGTAAATTTTAGTAAATCAGAATTTGATTAAAATTTATTCTAAAATCAGTCTAAAAATTGTCAAATTTATATGAGTTTTAAAGTTTGCTTTGATTTTTTATGCTAAGATAGACAAATTTACAATTATAGTTAAGGATGTTTATGATGGATGTATTTTTGACCGATGAGCAGATTGCACAAAATGCCCTAAAAAATGCTGAACCAATCATAAAGATTGCTCAAAAATTAGGCTTGGATGATAATGCGATTGAGCAATATGGACGCTACAAAGCTAAGATTGATTTAAATAGCCTAAAAACCATTCCCAACAAACAGGGTAAAATTATTTTGGTAACTGCCATTAATCCAACACCAGCAGGTGAGGGCAAGACGACCACAACCATTGGGCTTGCTGATGCGTTATCAGATGTTTTGAAGGCGCAAAATAAAACAGTGGCAATCGCTTTGCGCGAACCATCTTTAGGACCTGTTTTTGGCATCAAAGGCGGTGCAGCAGGCGGTGGTCAATCCCAGATTTTGCCAATGGAAGATATTAATTTGCATTTTACAGGCGATTTTCATGCCATTACGTCAGCAAATAATCTTTTAGCAGCAGTGATTGATAATCATATTTATCAAGGTAATGAACTGGGCATTAATCCTAAAAAAGTCGTTTGGCGACGAGTGTTGGATATGAATGACCGTCAGCTTCGCCAAATATTGAGCGGTCTTGGTAAATCAACCGATGGGGTTATCCGTCCTGATGGGTTTGACATTACTGTTGCTAGCGAAGTCATGGCGGTGTTTTGTTTGGCAACGAATTTAGATGACTTAAAAAGACGTTTGGGCGAGATGATTGTTGCTTACCGTTTTGATAATACAGCTGTTTTTGCTAAAGATTTGGGCGTACATGGAGCAATGACGGCTTTATTAAAAGATGCTTTTAAACCTAATTTAGTGCAAAGCATTGGTGGCACACCAGCATTGGTGCATGGTGGACCTTTTGCTAATATCGCCCATGGCTGCAATTCTTTAGTGGCGACCAATACGGCAACGCATTTGGCGGATGTCGTAGTTACTGAGGCTGGGTTTGGCGCAGATTTGGGTGCAGAAAAATTTTGTGATATCAAATGCCGTGTTGGTGATATTCATCCAAGCGCTTGCGTGATTGTGGCAACAGTGCGCGCCCTAAAATACAATGGCGGTTTGGTAAAAGATGACTTGGGGCAAGAAAATTTATCTGCTTTAGAACAAGGACTGCCTAATTTATTAAAACACATTGAAACCATCAAAACCGTCTTTGGCGTGGAGTGTGTGGTGGCAATTAACTGTTTTCGTTCAGACAGTCATGCTGAATTGTCTTTAGTAAAGCGGGCTTGTCAGAATATAGGGGTTGAAGCTTTTGTAGTCAATGTTTGGGGGCAGGGCGGTCAAGGAGCGCAAGAACTTGCGTCCTTGGTTGTACAACTAATTGATAAACCAAATAATTTTTCATTTAGTTACGATGCAAATGATTCTATTGCTGAAAAAATCACCGCCATTGCCCAAAAAGTTTACGGCGCAAAGGCAGTAAACTTCACCAAAGAAGCGTTGGCGGACATCAATCGGCTCAAAAGACTTGGTTTGGATAATTTATTGATTTGTATGGCAAAAACCCAGTATTCTTTATCGGACAATCCCAAACTTTTGGGCAGACCAGAGGATTTTACCTTAACAGTACGCCAAATTGATATTGCTAGTGGGGCTGGCTTTTTGGTGGTGTTATGTGGCGATATGATGAGAATGCCCGGTCTACCAAAAGTGCCATCAGCGGTCAAAATGGATGTGATTGATGGGCAAATTGTTGGTTTATTTTAACGATTGTGATTCATTGTTATGATTTGGTCAAATAAGGCCAAGCAGCTTTTAGATAAATCATCATTGACCAAAGTGTTAACACAACCGCAATCACCATCAGGCAATACCCAAGCATTTCAAGGCTTTGCCAGTTTAATAAAAACACTGTAATGGCGGTCATCTGAAAAGCAGTTTTTAGTTTGCCAACATACGAGACTGCAACACTGGTGCGATTACCAAGCTCTGCCATCCATTCACGCAGGGCAGAAACGGCGATTTCTCTTGAGATAATAACGATTGCCGAAATTGCCATGACGATATTGGGATGCCATTGCACCAAGATAATCAGTGCCGCCGCTACCATCAGTTTGTCCGCTACAGGGTCTAAAAATCGCCCAAACGCAGAAGTAATGCCCATTTTGCGAGCTAAATAGCCATCTAGCCAATCTGTAATTGCTGCTAATACAAATATCAGTGTTAATAAAAAATGCCGTAATAAATTATTGCTGTATTCCATCATGCCAAGTCGGGCAATGGCGTTGTCAGGAATGGCGGGTATGCCAATTCCAAGTGCAGGCGGGTAATAAGCAATTGCCACAAACAAAGGTATCATCACAATGCGAGCAATGGTTAAATTATTGGGCAAATTAAAAATGCTAGGCTGACTTTTGTCTGTTTTTTGTTCAGTCATGGCAAATAAAAATCTTAAAGATGGCGTATCATACCGCAAAATTACTCTATTTTGTATAAAATTATGGTTTATTGATACAATAGCTGATTTATAATTGAGTTTTTATGTCAATTTTTATGCAACAATCACACCAAAAACCATCATCTCAACCTAAAAATTTCCAAAAATTGGATACAACCAATTCAGCAGCAATGAATTTTGATGTTGTGATTATTGGAGCAGGAGCAAGTGGATTATTTTGCGCCAGCCAAATTGCTAGGTTAGGAAAATCGGTAGCTGTTTTGGACCATGCTAATAAAGCAGGTAAAAAAATACTGATGTCAGGGGGAGGTCGTTGTAATTTTACCAATTTAGATGTTGGCCCTGAAAATTTTATCAGTCAAAATCCTCATTTTGTGCGTTCAGCATTGGCAAACTTTACGCCTGATGATTTTTTGATGTATGTTTATCAATATGGTGTTTTGTTCCATGAAAAATCACATGGACAATTATTTTGCAATCACAGCTCAAAAGATATTTTGGATATGCTTTTGCAAGAGTGTCATCAATATCAAGTACACATCTTGTTAAATACTCAAATTGATAAAATTGAAAAAAATACCACTGAAAAAAGCTGTCATAATCACCAATTTTTTATAAAAACCAGCCCAACCAAAAAAAATAAAACAAACTCACAACCAATAACCATTACTTGCCAATCCTTGGTAATAGCAACAGGGGGGTTATCCATCCCAACACTTGGAGCCAGTGCTTTTGGCTATCAAATTGCCAGACAGTTTGGACATAATATAATCAATACCTATCCTGCACTTTGTCCTTTGACTTTAACTGACAAATTGGGTGAATTATTAAAAAATTTAAGTGGCATTAGTCTTGACGTTGAAGTATCTAATTCAAAAATAGCATTTAATTTGCCCATGTTGTTTACTCATAAAGGCTTATCAGGGCCGGCAATTTTACAAATTTCAAATTATTGGCAATTGGGAGAGTCAATTTTTATTAATTTGTTGCCTGATATCAATATTGCTGATTTTTTAATTAAAAATAAAAAATCTCAACCCAAACAACTTATTCGCAAAGCATTATCACTATTTTTTGCTAAAAAATTATTATCTGCTTTGGAATTTTATTTTTGGCAAGAAGTTAAAGATGTTGAACTGGCAAATATTAAAGACAGTCAATTGGTGCAGCTTGGTAAAACCTTAAACGCATGGAAAATCAAACCATCAGGTACAGAAGGTTATAAAGTTGCTGAAGTGACTAAAGGTGGCGTGGATACGGCAGATGTATGCAGTAAAACCATGCAAAGTAAATTGGTTGATGATTTGTACTTTATTGGTGAAGTATTGGACGTTACAGGTCAACTTGGCGGTTATAATTTTCAGTGGGCATGGGCAAGCGCTTACGCGTGTGCAAGTGCAATTACTAAAATTTAGATGCATTTTAGGATGCAAAATTAAGGTTGCATTTGTTTTTTAAGCTGTCTATAATCGTTTTAAATGAAAACGTGCTTTTAAGGTGAATTTATGAATGATATTGCTCCCGAATTTCGCATTACCATCTCAGGGCAAATCACTCCAAATGATGTAAAAGAGCTTGCCAAAGACGGTGTAAAAAGCATCGTTAATAATCGTCCAGATGGCGAAGAGGTAGGTCAGCCAACATCGGATGAAATTCAAAAAGCGTGCAGTGATTGTGGTATTACCTATGCTCATATTCCTTTTTCAGGCGGTATGATGGATATGAGTCATGTGCAGGCGTTTGCTGACTTTTTTAATGCCACACAGCGCCCTTTACACATATTTTGTCGCACAGGCAATCGTTCAACCATGATTTTAACTGCTGCTAAAGAACATGATTTATTGGATGAAGAATGATTTATAATCCAACTAGACTTTAAAACTGAACTTTAAATTGTTTAAAACCCTAAAGTTTATAACTTTGGGGTTTTTTATAATTTAACAAATTGCAATCAGTAATTTGATATAATGACAAAAATTTATCATTGATATTGGGAGTAAAATATGTGTGGTATTGTTGGTGCAATCCGTACCCATCAAAATGTTGTAGATTTTTTGGTTGATGGACTGCAAAAATTAGAATACCGAGGCTATGATTCGGCGGGGATTGCCGTGCATACTGGCGATGAGCTGACCCGAGTTCGTCGTGTGGGCCGTGTATCACAGATGGCAAATGCTGCAAAGGAAATTGGGCTTACAGGACATTTGGGGATTGGTCATACTCGTTGGGCAACTCATGGTGGGGTTACCGAACCCAATGCTCATCCGCACATTTCACAAAATTTGATTGCGGTGGTGCATAATGGCATTATTGAAAATTTTGAAGCAGAACGCGTTCGTTTACAAAACTTAGGTTATGATTTTTCATCACAGACCGATACCGAAGTGATTGCTCATAGTGTTCATTATGAATACGTTAATAATGGACATAATTTATATCAAGCAGTACAAGTTGCCTGTAAGCGTTTTCATGGAGCATATGCCATTGGGGTGATAAGTCTTGAAAATCAAGAAGAAATGGTGGTTGCTCGCATGGGCTGCCCTTTGCTAGTAGCATTTGGAAAAGATGAAATTTTTATTGCGTCCGATGTATCTGCAGTGGTGGCATTTACTCGTGAAGTCAGTTATTTAGAAGATGGCGATATTGCACTTTTAACCGCACAAGGCGTGAAAAAACTTCAGGACAAAAATGGTCAGCCTGCCATTCGCAACAAAAAAACTTCAGAATTATCATTAGCATCACTAGAGCTTGGACCATATAGCCATTTTATGCAAAAAGAAATTTATGAGCAGCCCAAAGCCATTATTGATACGGCAGAAATTTTTTTAAATAGTGGGTTTGTGGCAGAAAATTTTGGTGAACAAGCAGGTGATATTTTTAAAAAAATAAGCAGCATCAAAATCTTAGCTTGTGGAACTTCATATTATGCAGCACTGACAGGCAAATACTGGCTAGAAAGCATTGCAAAAATTCGCTGTGATGTGGAAATTGCGAGTGAATATCGCTATCGTGATGTGATTGTTGATAAAAATGAACTGATTATTACCATTAGTCAATCTGGTGAAACGCTTGATACAATGGAAGCGTTAAAGTACGCCAAAGTCCAAGGTCATACTTACAGTTTATCAATTTGTAATGTGATGGAATCGGCACTGCCACGCAATAGCGATTTGACAATTTATACTCGAGCAGGTGCTGAAATTGGTGTAGCAAGCACGAAGGCTTTTACAACTCAGCTGGTGGTATTATTTGGTTTGGCGGTAACGTTGGGTAAACTTTATCATCATGTCAATGATGAGCAAGAAGCGGCGTATTTTGAGGATTTAAGACAGCTGCCTGGTAGTATTCAGCACGCTTTAAATTTAGAGCCACAGTTAATCACATGGGCGCAAAAATTTGCCAAAAAACCGTCAGCTTTATTTTTAGGGCGTGGCATCCATTATCCAATTGCTTTAGAGGGGGCATTAAAATTAAAAGAATTAACCTACATTCACGCTGAAGCGTATCCAGCAGGCGAGCTTAAACATGGACCTTTGGCATTGGTTGATGAAAATATGCCAGTGGTGGTGATTGCTCCAAATGATAATTTGCTTGATAAAGTCAAAGCCAATATGCAAGAGGTTGGTGCAAGAGGTGGTGAACTGTTTGTTTTATCAGATTTGGACAGTGAATTTACAAAAACAGATGACATTCACCTTATCCGCACTCCGCGCCATATTGGGGTTTTATCGCCAATTGTGCATACCATCGCAGTCCAGCTGCTATCTTATCATGTCGCTTTGGTTCGAGGAACGGATGTGGATAAACCTAGAAATTTGGCAAAATCCGTTACGGTGGAATAGTATGAAATCGCTCCAAAGTTTTTTGTGTGATTGAGTAATTAGGTATCATACTAAGTAATTACCTATCATACTGAGTAATTATGTATCATACTATTGATTAGCGCTTTTACTTCTGTTATTCTACTTTATAGATTAACAGGAGTTTTTTTATGCCTATCACAGACCAAAAGAAATATAAACCTTACATTAAAGTGAATGATATATCATCAATAGGTCGCTCACATCGTGTTTTTGGGCATAAAACTGGACGATCTCATCATTTGTTTTCAGACCTAGAATTAGCTGTGTTTTTATTATTTGAGTGGAATGAAAATGTTCTTGAAATAAATGAGCAAATTGAACTAAATTTGGACGAAACGCTGTTAATTGCTAATGAAGCAGGAATTAAACATCCCACAAAAGATGGAAATAATAAAGTAATGACCTCCGATTTTTATATTACTTTCTATAAAAGTAACCGTCCAAGCATTGCACAACTTGCAATACAAGCAAAATACTCAAAGGACTTGGAGGACATTAGAACTATTAAAAAATTGAATTAGAAAGAAGATTTTGGAAGAAAAAAGAAATCGATTTTCGTATTGTTACTGAGCTTGATATACCTAAAGCTGTATTAAATAATATTAAATGGCTATATCCAGTAAAAAATTCAAACTTAACCCATTTGTCATTTGATTTATTTGAGTATTATGCCAGTCAATTATCAAATTATGAAAACTTAACTTTAATAGAGTTTTGTAAAAAATGTGATATGGCTAATAATAATGACATTGGCACAAGTCTTAGTCAGATAAAAGCACTATTAGCCTGTAACTACATGAGCTTTGACATTAGAAAAGATTATAAAAAAATCCTTTGTTTAGACATAGTCCCTGTTAAAGAGCAGTATCATAATTGTATCATTGAGGAGATGAAAGTTGCTTAGAATCAATGATGTGTATTGCTATAATGAAGAGAAATTTAGAATTTTAAGTGCAGTCACTACAGGCTACGTATGGATAAATATTAATTCAAAATCTGCTCTTCCTGAATTCATTGAATATTCTTTATTAAAAAGATTAATTGAAGAAGGCGTATGCTATATTGAAGAAGACCCTTTTAAAAATATTATTTCTTATATTGAAAAAGATGATAAGAAAATATCTAAAAGAGATGCCAATTTTCAATTAATAAAGCGAATCATTGATCATGATGAATATTATGAACCTCAAATCCGTGGTGAGTTAATTAATGAGATTTTAGCCACACAAAAAACAACGAAACAAACAATTTATAGACATTTATGGAATTTTTGGCAAAAAGGACAAATACCCAACGCCTTATTGCCAAGTTATAGCAATAAACCTAAGGATGGTACTGAAAGAAAGATCGGTGTTAAGAAATTAGGTAGACCTAGAATATATTCTGATAATACCGGTGTTGTGACTGATGATCAAATTAAAAAATTATTTAATTTAATCATCAGTCAATATTTACTTGATAAAAATAAACATAGCATTGCATTTGCTTATCGAATGTTTCTATTAAGGTACAAATCACTTAATCCAAATGCAGATGACAGCAATATACCCACCATCTGGCAGTTTAAATATTTTTATAATAAAGAATACAGTCAATCTGACAAATTAATTAGCCATACTGATAAAAAAATATACAACAAAGATATTCGCCAACTAAAATCAACAGTAAATACTCATATTTTAGGAACTGGTTCTAAATATGAAATTGATGCTACGATTGCGGATATTTATTTATTATCTGATTCTGATAGACAAGGCATAGTTGGCAGACCAATTGTTTATTTGGTGGTTGATGTTTTTTCTCGCATGATTACAGGTTTTTACATTGGATTTGAGAATCCCTCTTATACTACAGCTATGCAAGCGTTTAAAAATTCGGTTATTGATAAAACCGGAATTTGTAAAAAATTTGATATCGAAATTTCAAGTGAAGACTGGCCTTGTATTGGCCTGCCCGAAGCCATTCTAGCTGATAGAGGTGAGTTGTTAGGGAGCCAAGTAGAAGTCTTGGAAAAAAACTTTTCTATCAGAATTGAGAATGCACCTGCTTATCGTGGCGATATGAAAGGCATCGTTGAACGATATTTTAGAACGATACAGGCGAGCTTTAAGCCTTTTACTGTAAATAATGGCTTGGTTCAAGGTATTAAAGAGGTCCGCAGAGGTGGTCATGATTATCGTCTCGATGCTACATTAACAATTAGTGATTTTACCAAAATTATTATTAATTCAATCCTTATTCATAATAACACACAACAACTAGTGAAATATGATAGAGAAGCCGATATGCCGGCCGATATGCCTTTAATTCCAATTGAGATTTGGAATTGGGGCATACAAAATAGAACTGGAAAACTCAGAACTGTTGATGGCGATTTGCTATCAATGGCTTTATTACCCAGACAAAAAGCCACGCTTTCTGATTTAGGATTAAAAGTTTTCGGTGTTTATTATCAATGTAAAGAAATCACAGAAAAGGGCTGGTTACACCGCAAAAATTCAGTAAATCGCCCAAAATCATTTCAGGTTGGATATGAACCATCTGACGCTTCGAAAGTGTTTATTTTTTATGAAGACAATAGTCTCAATTATTGGGAGGCAACACTAAGTGACCGCTCAAGAGAGTTTAAGGATTGTAGCTGGTGGGAAATTTGGCAAATACAAGCCATTCAGAAAAATACAACTACCAAGCAATCGATTAAAAGCAGCTTAGCCCTTGCTGAATTGGAAAACCAAAATCTTGAAATTCTTGAACGTGCTAAAAAACTTAAAAACTCAAATCAAGAGACCAAAAAAAATCGGATTGGACAAATTAAACGAAATAGGAGTGCTGAAAGAGCCAAAGAGAGGGATGCTATCAAACAAGAGGTAATTAGAAAAAAATTTCAGAGCTAAAACTTGTTAATGCTAATACAAACGAACAACAAAATAGTGAAGAGTTAGCACTGGATAACCCAATTTACAGCAACTTATTATATGAGGATGAATAATATGTCGATTTTAGAAGCCCGTTATTCTGAGGGTCAGATTGACAGATATAAGAACAATCCATTTATAGAAGCTTTACCACCAATACTTGAACCTCAAAGCTTAATTAATGCATTAAGTGGAAAGGTTGAGTTTTCAGAGAGTGATAAAAATGCTTCAGCCTCACTTCGCTCTCACATACTTGTAGGGCTGATGCATAATTTTTTTCAACCAATTGCTCGTCATATCCAGCTTGAAAATAAGCTTTCTATTCTCTTAAGGGAGGGCTACGTTGGCAGAAATATAACTGATAATAGCCTGATAAAAAAATTAAAAGAAGGCTATCAAGCTGTCCAAAATGGAGAAATACCAGGTCTTTCATTCACAGAAAGGGAATCAACGGCAAGTAGTTTAGCATTTATAGGATGCTCAGGAAGTGGTAAAACAACAACGATAAACCGAATTTTAGCTACTTATCCACAATGTATTTATCATCCAAACTATAACTTTACTCAAATCGTCTATTTGAAAATTGATTGTCCGCATGACGGCTCACTGAAAAGTTTGTGCATGCACTTCTTCAGAGCAATTGATAAAGTGCTAGATACAAATTATGAAAAAAGTATGGGCAAAAAAGATATGGCATTGAAACACTAATGCCGCTGATGGGGCAGCTAGCCAATCATCACGCCATTGGAATGCTGATTATTGATGAAATTCAGCATTTGAGTATAAGTAAGTCAGGGGGTGCGGAAAAAATGCTAAACTTTTTCGTAACCTTGGTAAATACGGTTAATTTACCCGTGGTAATGATTGGCACACCTAAAGCGAGATTTATTTTCGAAGGAGATTTTCGGTCTGCAAGACGTGGTGCTGGTCTTGGCTAAATTTTTTGGGAGCAAATGAAGCAAGTTGGAAATACCGTCACATCTGACGGAAAAGTAATAAAATCCGAATGGAATGCTTTTACTGACAAATTATGAAAATATCAATGTCTTAAAAATGCCGACATTACGTTATCAGATGAGATCAGAAATAAATGGTATGAATTATCACAAGGCATTCTTGATATTGTTGTCAAATTATTTGTTCTCGCTCAATTTCGTGCAATAGATTCAGGGCTTGAGCGTATTACTGTGAAAGTGTTAGAAAAGACCTATAAAGAAGACCTAAAGACTATCCATCCCATGATTGAAGCATTGAAGTCAGGTATTCCAAATCGTATTGCAGAGTATTCAGATCTGGTAATTCCTGATACAGACAAGAAAATCTTGCATTTTCAAGAAAAAATGACTCAAAAGATTGAGGAAGTTGATGATGAGGTTTGCTATCAAGGGCATGAGCCCAGCATTCGCCTTCATCGTTTATTAAAAGGGGCTGGCTTTGATTCTGAATTACTACCCAAGGTTGTTACTCAATTATTTGAAGATAACCCCAATTTAGATAGCCAAAAGGCTATGATGCTTGCAATTAATGTATTGATGAGCGATAAATCATCCGAACAACAGCATGATACTAATTCTTCAAAATCACAGAGAATTGAGAAATCCAAGCCCTCTCATAAAACCAAAACTATTCGTCAAAAAGATTGGCAAACTCTCTCTAATGATGACTTGAGATTCTTATTTTCTGAAAAGCCAGATAATGAAAATTTCTATGACTACCTGAAAACGCACACCAATATTATTTTTGATTTTGACCAGTTTTTGATGGCAGGATAAGTATCTCATGTTGAATTTTCCATTGCCCTATACTGATGAATTAATATACAGCACTATTGCAAGAGCAGGCATAAGAGCGGGCATTGTTAGTCCCAAGCAATTATTAGATGAAGTTTTCAATAATCGAAAAGTTATTGCAACATTTGACATGCCCTGTCATTTATCATCCGTAGTACAACTGTATAAATCAAATCAATATGATATACAAACATTAATCTACAAGCATACCTTGTTTCCTATTTACTCCCCTTTCTTACCCAATGAGCGAAGATTAAAATGTATCGATTGGATGAAGAATGCTTCACAAGGTTCAGTTCACTTAGCAAGCGGGCTCAATGCTTCTAGATTACCAGTTTTATCAAAAGCTCGTTATTGTCCAATTTGTATTGAAGAACAGGCTAATAGATACGGTGAAGCTTTTTGGTCTCGTGACTGGCAAATTATTGGGGCTGATTGCTGTTTAAAACATAACATCAAATTGATTGATTCGGATTTAGACTTTCGCTCGTCGCATCGACATGAGTTTTTTCAAATATCTGAGGCCATTAAAATTCCAGCAACTCAAAACTTGACTGCTACGGAAGATGAGCTTTTCTTAACTGCTAAAATAATTGATTTATTACATCAACCTACTGTTGAATCGCCTTCATATGAGCAATGGTCAATTTTTTATAACAATTTAGCCCTATTAAATGATTGCCTCAGAGGCAAGACCCAGATTATTTATGAGAGAATTCGCGAAAAATTTCTTAATCGTTGGGATGTCAGATTGTTAAAACGTTTTAACTTAGGCGACTTGGAATCCAGTAATAATTGGTTGGTTTTAATTTTTCGCAAGCATCGCAAGAGTTTTAGCTATCTTGAGCATATTCTCGTGATTGAGGCTTTTTGGGGAAAGATATGGAATTTTGAAGAGATTTTTAATACAGTCAAACATCTAAAGAAAAAAGCGGTTAATAATCAAAAAGAAATTCCACAAAATATCGTGCTGGAAATTCTGGTTAAACGGGATCAATGGTTGGCAATTCTTGCAGAAAATAATTTCCAAATTAAGCAGGCAAGGACTTTGAATAAAGCTCTATACTCTTGGCTATACCGTAATGATAAAGAATGGCTTATCAAAGAACATAAAAAATATCAAAACAAACATATTGGTACTAATAATATTTATGACTGGGAAAAGCGAGATAAAAAGTTTGTGAAAGAACTTTTGATGTTCAAAAACTCAGTTATTGATGATAATTATGGCTCTAGACGTTCAAGAAATTTTTGGCTAAAAAACACCCAAAAATCATCGTTTATCGAGAAAAATCTTTCGAAACTTCCGCTTGTAACGGCTTTTTTAAATCGTTATTCTGAGGATATTTCAGAATATCAAATTCGCCGTCTTAATAGTATCTATATTGGTAGAATAACCAACCAAGAATCGTTATCAGAATGGATTATATTGAGAGAGGCAGGTCTTAGTAAAGAAAAGATGACAGAAGCAGCCAAAAGATTTAATTTTGCAATTAGAAATAAAATACTAAATAAAACAATCCATGGACAAGACAAATGAATTTTAATAATTTACCTGAAAACTCTTTGGTGACACAGATTGACAACGTTATTAAAAAAAAGAATAGCTGGAAAGAGTGGTATTTAGGGCTTAATTATCAACCTTGTTTTAATGCAACAAATGACGAGAATTTTACTCGACTAAGATTCAGCAATGCTCCAATTTTAGCAGTTGGCAGAATTTTGAATAGAACTATCGATAATAGTGATTTTATTCAGAAAACTTTATTACTTAATGATTTAAACCTAAGCAACTACAATAAAAACAATGAAGGCAGAACTCATAATAAGAAATATTATGACTTTGATTCATTTGTTGAATTAAATAATATTACAAAATTAATAAAAGTTCGGATACCTAAGCTAGAGTTAGCAAGAGTATTATTCTTTCACAATGCCTATCTAGCTTTATCGAGTCTCGAGGAAAGGGCTTTTGAAAGAGATTTTTCTATAGATGAGTTTGATGATAAATACACAATCAGTGTACTGCCCTATTGCAGTATTCCTAAAGCATCGTTCGCATCATCTAGTTTTCGTAGCTATCTGTCTTGGATTCTGCTAAATCCCATGATTCGCCAAAGCTATGAAAGTATCTACAAAAATTTCAACCTAAATAAGTCTCAAGACGGTGTTTGGTATAAATGGAATTTTGATTTTGAACCTCCAAGCTTACAGAATTTTACTATCCAAGTAAGAGGTGTATTTTCACAGCAAGATACTTTTTATGTGCATGAAATTATGGGATTACGTCAATTAGAATCAGGCATAACAAAGCCTATCGAATTTCATGGAGATATATTTGTTGAAGAAAATATATCCGTTAGTAAGGTGGGTAAAGATAAGGGCATCAGCAGTAACAATAAATTTATAACAATCAATGAGATTGAAAATGCAAATTCAGACTTAAAACCTCAGATTATTGACACACCAAAAGTTACGTTTGAGTTCTTACAACCCATTTCATCCATAATAAAGCCAAAAAAAGTTGTTAATAAATCAGTTATCAAATCTACTAGTGCAAATAACAACACTGAAATGGATGGGTTTATTACTACGGTTGCAACTGGCGAAGCAACTATATTGGGCACAGTTAGAAAAGGGGAATTTGATAATACAGATGATAAATCAAATAAAGATTCCTTATATCGACAAAATTTTGAAACTCTATTGAATTCTCTTAAAAGGCTTAACTTAGAAGACTTTAGTGACGATTATCTAAAATTACCATATGTTCCTAGATGTCGCCTCTACACGAAATCAAACGGTAATGAACGAAATATTTTACAGGCAAAGTTTAGCTTTAATGGACAAAAATTTGCTTTATTTGAAATTGACATAAGTGATTATGTTAGAAAAAAGAAAAGACTATCAACACTTATTGTGGCTCTTGATGATGAAAATTTCGAAAGAGCGCCATTAGACTTCTTACAAGGTATTGTTAAAAAATTATTAGGCTGGCCGACAATTAATTTTGGTGGAAAAGTCAATCTTAGTCACCCTAAAGATTTTTATAACACAACCTCTGATGATGAAGCCATGATCGATAACTGGGCTCAACATATGAAATTGCCCTAAATCAGATTTAAACAGCACATAACACATTTTTATATTGAGTAATCCTATGAATAGCCAAGAAATTGAAAAGAACCTTGAGAAAATTATCGCCAAATTGAATAATGATGATTTTATTTATGATTTTTTAATTGCCTACGGCACCAGTAAATCCGTAGTAACTCGTCTAAAAAAGGGGGACCAAAACCGTTCGAAACGTGAAAATGAAGTTCTCTATCCTAAAAAAATCATATTTCGTGTTTAGGCTAGTAACAATCTTTTGAACGCCATTGATGGTATTGCAAAAGATTTAGGCGTACAAAAGCACAGCCCACGCTTTGCTATTATGACCGATTTTAAGCATTTAGTAGCAAAAGACCTTAAGCTAGGCAAGACCTTAGACATTAAAATCAAAGAACTTCCGAGACATTATGATTTCTTTTTGCCTCTGGCCGGCAGCGAAGTTTATCATTCAGCCAATGACAATGAAGCAGATAGAAATGCTGCTTATCAAATGGCAACACTATATGATCATTTGATTGAAGAGAATCCAGGTATTTATCATTCAAAAGAACAGATTCATCATTTGAACGTATTTTTATCACGGTTGCTATTTTGTTTTTTTGCTGAAGATACAGGTATTTTTCCTGAAGACAGTATTTTTACCAACACCTTAGTCCAACATACTGATGATAGTGGGTCAAATACACACTTATTTTTAGATAAGCTATTTGCTAGATTAGATTCAAAGGATACAACTGGACTACCTGAATTTTTGGCTAAATTTCCATATGTAAATGGTGGCCTATTCCACGATAAAATTTCATCACCAAAATTTTCTGCAAAAGCTCGCAAAATCTTGGTAAAGCTTGGCGAATTACAATGGAAAAACATCAATCCCGATATTTTCGGCTCAATGATTCAAGCCGTAACGACTGGTGTAGATAGAAGTAAGCTCGGACAACATTATACCTCTGTACCAAATATATTAAAGCTTATCAAACCTCTTTTTCTTGATGAGTTTTATGAAGAGTTGGAAAAAGCAACCACAGTAAATCAACTCTACAAACTCCAAAATCGCCTTGCGAAAGCCAAATTCTTTGATCCTGCTTGCGGTAGTGGAAATTTTTTGATTATCACTTACAAAGAGCTTCGTGTACTTGAAATTGAGATTATCAAAAAGATTATTGAGCTTTCAAATGGCACAATGCTCAATACTTTTGCTTCACAGATTAAAATTTCTCAATTTTACGGTATTGAGATCGATGATTTTGCTCATGAGATAGCAATTCTATCATTATGGCTTGCTGAGCATCAGATGAATATTATCTTTGAAGAGCGATTATTTGATTATGCAGAGGTTTCTTCAATATTGCCTTTAGAGTCTATGGGTAATATCAAACAAGGGAATGCCACCCTTATCTCTTGGGAAAAAGTTTGTCCAATTACTCCAACCGATGAGGTTTATATCATTGGTAATCCACCTTATTGGGGTGCCGCAAAAATGACCCAAGCCCAAAAGCAGGACTTAGCTCAAATAACAAACAACTCAGGAAAACTGGATTATGTTGCAGGTTGGTTTTTGATTGCGAAAAATTATATCAAGAATAAAAATGCAAAATGTGCTTTAGTTGCAACGAATTCTATATGTCAAGGAGAGCAAGTTGAGCTTTTATGGAATAAAATATTGGATGATAATATTGAAATTGATTTTGCTCATACATCTTTTTTGTGGAAAAATAATGCGATAGGTAATGCTGGAGTTACAGTTATTATTGTAGGCATTCGAAATAAGTCAAATAAAAATAAATATATATTTTCAGGTGGATTAAAAAATGAAGTAAAAAATATCAATGCATATTTAAGAGATGAGAGGAATATTATTATTACTGCTTTAAGTAATAGTAAAAAAATAATCGCCTATGATTCTCCTTTTCGGGTTACTTATATATCTAATAGTGATGAGTTATTCTTTGATGAGGAAACAAAAAATAAATATATAAATCAATTTAACAAAAAATATATAAGGCAATTAATTGGTGCTTATGAGCTAATCAATGGCATAAAAAGATATTGTCTTTATATAGAAGATGATGAATATGAAACTGCCATGAAAGACTCTTTTATACAAGAAAGGGTTTTTGCTTGTGGAGTGTCTAGAAAAAATGGCGAGCTTCCCTACAGATTTTGTAAGAAGTCAATTGATATAAACGCAGACTACCTTGTTATACCAAGGGTATCTTCTGAAAATAGAGGCTATTTACCAGTATCTATATTTAATGGTCAATATGCTTATAACGACTCAGTTCAGATTATTGAAAAACCTTCACCGATTATCTTGGCAATTTTAATATCTAAAATGCATATGATATGGGTAAATGCCATAGGTGGAAAGCTTGAAAGTCGATTTAGATACTCCTCTACTCTGTGTTACAACACTTTCCCGTTTCCAAAAATTGATAAAAAGCAAGAAGAGCTTTTAACGCAATATGTCTTTGATATCCTAGATGCTAGGGCTAACCATATCGGCAAGACAATAGCTTGGATGTATGACCCAGATACCATGCCAAAAGACCTAAAAGAAGCTCACCAAGCATTAGATGAGGCCATTGAAAGATGTTATCGCCTACAGCCATTTAATAGTGATAGTGAGCGATTGGAATATTTATTCAAACTTTATGAAAAGCTGATTGCTGAAGAGCAAACTCAAAAATCAAGTAAAATAAAAGGATAAGTAATTATGCCAGACTTTTTTAAAGCCGAATATCAACAAACAGGAAAAAGCAAAAAGACAAATTCCCAAGGCATGCGTGAAATGCAGCAGATTGCTTTTAAGGCAAATTCTGCTCAATATTTGTTGATTAAAGCACCACCTGCGTCAGGTAAATCACGAGCATTGATGTTTATTGCGTTGGAAAAGTTAAAAAATCAGGGCATCAAAAAAGTTATTGTTGCTGTACCAGAACGCAATATCGGTGCATCTTTTAAAGCAACTAATCTGATGAATGGTGGTTTTTTTGCTGATTGGGCCCCAAATCCACACTACAACCTTTGCACATCAGGTTCTGAAAAGAGCAAGGTATCAACATTTTTAGAGTTTTTGGATTCAGATGAAGAGATTTTAATTTGTACGCACGCAACCTTTCGTTTTGCTTGCGCTGAAATTGATGAAAAACAGCTAAATGATTGTCTAATTGCGATTGATGAGTTTCATCATGTTTCGGCTGATGGTGAGAATCGGTTGGGCGAAGTTATTAAAAATATTATGGCAAAATCTAATGCCCATATTATTGCTATGACAGGCTCGTATTTTAGAGGCGATAATATTCCAGTACTGTTGCCTGAAGATGAAATCAAATTTACCAAAGTAACCTACAATTACTATCAGCAGTTAAATGGCTATGAATATTTAAAATCATTAGGTATTGGCTATCATTTCTATACTGGACGTTATTTTAAGAAGCCATTTGATAAAGATATATCTGCATTAGAAGAAATTCTTGATGTGAATAAGAAAACCATTATCCACATTCCAAATGTCAATGCTAACGAATCCTCAAAAGATAAATATGCCGAAGTTGGGCATATTATTGATGCATTGGGCGAGGTAGATTATCAAGACCCTAGTACTGGAGTGATATATGTCAAAAATATACAAACGGGAAAAATGCTAAAAGTTGCTGATTTGGTCAATGATGAGCCAAATGATAGAGAAAAAATATCAACTTATCTTCGTACATATGCAATGGAGGATATTGATGCGATTGATATCATTATTGCTTTAGGTATGGCAAAAGAAGGTTTTGATTGGCCATACTGTGAACATGCTCTCACAATTGGATATCGTGGTTCATTAACTGAAATCATTCAGATTATTGGTCGGGCTACTCGAGATAGTTCGAATAAAACCCATGCTCAATTTACCAATTTAATTGCAGAGCCAGAAGCTGAAAATACCGAAGTCAAAATTGCCGTTAATAATATGTTAAAGGCAATTACGGCATCGCTATTAATGGAGCAGGTACTGGCCCCCAATTTCAACTTCAAACTTAAATCTGAGCACGAATCTGAGGCTGAAAGCGATAAGGAAAATGATGCCGAGAATACTATTCATGTCCGAGGATTTAAAACACCAACATCTCAACGTGCGAAAGATATTATTGAACAAGATTTAAATGATTTAAAAGCCAAAATATTGCAAGATGATACCATGCTTAAGGCGATGCCTGGCAATGTAGAACCTGAAGTTATTAATAAAGCCCTAATTCCCAAAATTATTAAAGAAATTTATCCAGATTTGAATGATGAAGAGGTTGAGGCTGTGCGACAATACGTTGTTCTTGACTCTGTCGTTAAAAATAGTGAAATTGTAGAACAAGGCGATAAGAAATTTATAAGAATGGCGAGTAGTTTTGTTAATATTGATGATATTCATATTGACTTAATTGACCAAATCAACCCGTTCCAAAAGGCTTTTGAAATATTATCTAAATCGATCACAGCAACAACCCTAAAACTAATCAATGAGCATATTCAGGCGATCAAAGTTGAAATGACTGAAGAAGAAGCGCTGCTACTATGGCCTAAAATCATTGAGTATCGTAAACGAACAGGTGAGCTGCCCAATCTTCAATCCTCTGACCCTAAAGAAAAACGAATGGCCGAAGCTATCGTATTTCTGAGAGAGCTAAAACGTAAACGTCAAATGGGTGAAAGCTAATGGAAAACTATCATGTCCGATAAAAAATTAACACTAGATGATATTTTTAATGATGATACGTTTGGTATTTTAAATGCCAAAGCTAAGGCTACACAAGTTAAAACTGAGGAAGACCGCCTGATTGATGAATTTGAAGAAATTAATGTTTTCTTTGACAAAAATCATCGTGAGCCCAGTCAAGACAGTATGTCAGAATATACACTAATGGCCAGACTTAAAAAAGTACGCAATGATGAAGCTATTAAGAAATTGCTTAAGCCTTATGATAGGCATAATCTCTTAGGACATGTGGAAACGGACTCACCCACGCTAGAGGATGCGCTTAACGATGACTCAGGAATTTTAGATACCTCAGATGACCTGTCTATTTTTAAATACCGTCATATCCCCAAAGAAGAGGATAGGGCTAAAACAGACTATGTAGCTCGCCGTAAACCGTTAGGTGATAGAGAGTTTGCACCTTATGAAAAAATGTTTCATAAAGTTCATCAAGAAATTAAGGAGGGTAAAAGAAAGATATTAGAATTTAAAAATGTGGATGATGAACTTGAGGCAGGTAGGTTTTATTTCATTGATGGTGTCATGATTTACTTGGAAAGTACCGAGGTCAGCCGTAAAGATTCCAATTTAAGAGGCTCAATGATAAATAGAAAGGATGGCAGAACTAGAACTATTTTTGAAAACGGGACTGTCAGCAATATGTATTATCGCTCTGTAAGTAAAGCAATTTATAATGGTGGTGCAAAAATGGTATCCGAATCAAATAGAGCAGAACAATTAGAAATTTTTGACAACCCTGAAAGTATCAGTGATGAAGATAAAAGCTCGGGTTGGATATACATTTTAAAATCAAAGTCTCAACAACCTGAAATCATGGGTATTGAAAATCTTTACAAAATAGGCTTTTCTAGTATGCCAGTTGAAGAACGCGTTAAGAATGCTAAAAATGAAGCAACGTACCTTTATGATGATGTGATAATCATAGAAACCTATCATATGTATAATTTGAATGCAAAAAAATTTGAACACCTAATTCATCGAGTATTTGCTACAGCCTGTTTAGATATTGAGTTTGAGACTAGAGACAATCTACGGGTCAATCCTAGGGAATGGTTTATTGTGCCTAAACACGTCATTGAAGAAGCTATTCAAATGATTGTCAGTGGAGAGATTGTGAATTATAGATTTAATGCCAAACTTCAAAGATTAATGCAAAAATAATCATTACGCATTAAATGGAGTAATTCAAATTAAGTTAGTCAATTTTTTTAGAGAAAATTATGGCAAACCAGAAAGATTTACAGTCGAAGATTTTAGATTCTGTAGAAAATGGATTATTCCTTGAATGCATTTATGATTTTTATAAAAAAAATTTTGATAAAAAACAAGAACTTTTTTCAATTTTAGTAGAACTTCATAATTTAGGAAAAATTAACTTATTTAAAGAATTTATTCGGCTCAACAATGAAGCAGGTAGAATAGATTTTTGGATGACTAGACATATTTTAGAAGATATGCTGGCTCTGATTGACATCAAATGCATTTCAGAATCTTTGAAATGCATAGAACACCTAATAAAGGAAGCTGGCAATGACCTAGCTTCTAACTCTATATTAGGAAAATTTCAACAAAAACTTGAAAGTGATGAGGATCTATTAGAGCAAGTTTTCGAGGTTTTTCAAGAGAACCCGATTCTATATAAAGAGTTTTTAGGCGCAATTATTTTGGTCGGATCTAATTCAGACTTCGATAAATATTTTAATATTAATCAAAAGTTTTTAGATTCTACCGATAATGATATTAAATCTAGAGCTATTTATTTACTAGGGAAATTCGCATACCCTAGTAAAACTTGCCTGAAAACTAGTATCAAAAAATTAGAGTTGCTGGGAGAAAAAGAAGCCAATGATACAGTTCTATCCAGTATATTACATTCTTATCTAACCCTACTATTTTTAAACCCCGCATACTTTGATAATACGTCTGAGATATTTCTTCAAAATATCATTGCAAAGAGTGGTAAAATTACTTTTTACAATCTTGCAACGTTGTTATTTTTTCATAGAAAGTCTGAAAAAATTGACGATTATCAATATTTCAATCTAACTCGAAAAGTCTATAACTTTCTCAAAAATAAGTTAGCTTCAGAGTTGGGGACGATTAAATATATTGGGATGGCATTTCCAACCACAAATCAAGATGAGCTCTTAAAAGACTACTTAGAGCTTATAGAGTTTCATATAGAAAATGGTGTTGAAATTAAATCGTTTGACATTAAGCACCATATAGAGGATGATATTGAACTTTTTCAAAAAATTATCACACGTTGGCTCTCATCAGATAGTTCTGAAATTGCTTTAGCAACGAGAGATTTTTTTATACTTAATGATGCCAGATTGATTCAACCTAACTTCGATTTAGTTGATTCAGATTTTGGATATGTGAAAACTTTTATAGCACATAAGGCAATTAGTTGCCTATTTACATATCCTGAGGTGTTGTTACATTTTCTTATACATCTCATGGAGGCTTCAACTGAAACAGAAGCCAGTGATATTGCAAATCTGATTTATCATTTCATTCTTATAAACTATCCTCATCAAAAAGAAAATATTATTAAATGGAAGAATAATTTACACCCTCATAATCAAATAGAACTGGATAGGATAGCTAAAGAAATTGAAAATTATCTACAAAATATAAAATCCATTCCTGATATAAAAGAATTACATCCTCCTACCCAAAACATTATAGAGTACGATAGATATCAATCTGAGACGATGGCAAGACAATTTGATGATATTAGTCAGCAGAGCCTCTTTATGCAACTATTTACTCCCATAAGGATGTTATATGGGCATAAAGCTATTTTTAAGCAAGAACTTAATCATCAGGGGAACAGAAAGGAAATAGAAATGGTAAGTCATTCTGTGAGTATGGCTATGCCAAGAATGCTATTGATTGATAAGGATGATTTTGAGTTCTATCGTAAAATCTTTCTATTTGAGAGATATAACAATGAAGCTAATTCTTAAACAATATCTTTCTCAAATGAGAGAAAGGCATGAGCTTGATGCATTCTTACTCGAGCTTTTAAGCGATATGGGGTTTAATGTCATATCAAAACCACAAGTAGGTACACGACAATATGGAGTCGATGTTGCTGCGATTGGTAAGAATACCCGAGGAGAGGATGCTGTATATCTGTTTTCTATTAAAGGGGGAGATTTAACTAGAAAAGAATGGGATGGTGATAGCGATCAAGCATTAAGAGGGTCATTAAATGAAATTATTGACGTCTATATTGATAGATTTATTCCGTCTGAACATAAAGATAAACCTGTAATTATTTGTCTATGTTTTGGTGGCGAGATTAAGGAACAAGTTAGACTGAATGTATCAAGCTTTATCAATCAGAATACCAACAACAAAATTAGTTTTGAAGAATGGAATGGTGACAAATTAGCACAGCTAATTCAGGATAATTTTTTAAAGGAAGATTTTTTACCTAGGGATTATCAAGGGCTCATGCGAAAATCTTTAGCATTATTAGATGAGCCACTTACATCTTATGGATACTTTAAAGAACTCATAACTGCAATTTTAGCATCTAATAAAGCTGAGATTACTAGAATACGCCAAGTATATATTAGCCTATGGATTTTATTTGTTTGGTGTAGAGATGAAAACAATCTTGAATCAGCTTTTCTAAGTGCTGAATTAGCAACACTGTATTGTTGGAATTTAATCAAAAATTTAGACAGCTATTCCAAAAAAGAAAAAAGGAAGATAGTTGATGCCATAAACTCCCTTATTAAGTTATATCGATTAGTATCTGGCTTTTATCTCGGAACTAAAATTATTCCTTACTGCCACATTCAACATGGTTTAAGTTCTGCAGTACAGGGAAGAAATCACATAGATGTTAACTTAAAATTATTTGATATTTTAGGGAGGTTATCTCTAGGGACTTTATGGTTGTCTAATGATATTACGAATGTTAATGAAGAAAATGATAAAATATTACTAAAAAATATTCAAAGCCAATATATACAAGCTATTAAAAACCTGATTAATAATAATCCAATTTTATTATCCCCTTATCGAGAAGGGCAAACTATTGAAGTTGCTTTAGCCTTGTTAGCATTAAATCAAGAAGATGATTTAACCTACATACATTCCTGGCTCGAAGCCATGTTAGATAGGATACGAAGTAATTTTTTGGCTAATCAAACGTATCCAAGTACGTTGAGCGAATATTCTAAGCTCATAAAACATCCCGCTCACGAGCAAGGATATAAAGAAAAAGTAACACAGAGCAGTGTCTTATATGCTTTTTTGGCAACTTATGCTGCTGTAACAGGTATGCAAGATATTTATGACTCAATTAAAATCCTGTACAGAGATTATATTGGTCATTGCAATCTTCAAGCATGGTATTTATCTGATGATTCAGAAACAGCAATATGGAAAAATAGTGCAGCACATGGGGCTACTTTAGCAGATTTAAATTTAAATAAATCAATGCATGAATGGCAAGAGGAAGTGTTTTATCAGTGCAAAAATTCAGCTACATTTAAAGAATTATCGGCTATAAAATATGGATCACCATGTCTTTTGTTAATTGCCTGTCGCCATCATCAGTACCCTTTACCCTATGACTTTTTTTTATAAATCTAGGGACTGACGTAGATAAGATTTTAAATTCCACACCATTTTCGTAAAGTCTTAAGTTTTTGCAATGGCGTGCCATAGTTAAGTCTAAACTCACATTCTTTGATAACAAGATGAGGGTTTTCTTATCAACGCTATTGTACTTTCTAAGTACTCGTTTAGCTTTATTCCAGAAGCCTTCAATGCCGTTGGTATGATTACAATCTTGTGCCACAATTGCTTTAGGGTGATTGATATGGAGATGTTTAAAATCGCTCACATCAAGGATGCTATCACTTCTATAACTATACGTGTAAAAACTATCAGTCTTAATTGTAGTTGCAATTATTGGCATTAGCATATCGTTTGTAGTGTCTTTAACAGCACCGGTATAAACTTTATTGTTTTGCTTTAAAAGACCAAACACAGCAGTTTTACCACCTGCACCACACTCGCTTTTGTAAATACCGTCAAAGTAGCTTTCATCAAGCGTCACTTTGCCATCAAAAAACTCTTTGGCTTCTTGAGTAAGATGATGTTCTATCATAAGTCTGATTTTGTGGTAAATAGTATGACTTATTGTACAGACTACCAAGCAAATCTGCCGAAGTACTAACAGCAACTTTTGCGACAAAAAATTCAAGTAGTTTAACTTGAAATTTTTTTTTTGCTTGGTTTACAACGAGTTATCTTTTTAGTCGTAGCATATCATGGGTACTAATCTACATCAGCTCCTTAATTTAAATTTAATAAAAATTATTATAGATTATTTTTAAATTTTTGTATTATGAATTAATACCACAGTATGATAGCTAATTACTCCAAAAACTAATGAAAATATTATTACCAATCAATTAGTATGAAACCTAATTATCCCTCAATCAAATCAGGTATCAATAAAATCAATGATTTAGCATTAATTGAGTATGATAGCTAATTACTCACCTACATTTTGGGGCGATTTTAGTTATTGGGCAATTTAAATTTAAAAAAAATAACAAATTGATTAAATAAAAGCGCGCGTATGAATTATTTAAAACCTAGTGACTTAAAAGCAATTTTGCATTCAAAGCGAGCAAACCTCTTTTATCTAGAGCATTGTCGTGTTATGCAAGAAGATGGGCGAATTTTATATTTGACCGAGACAAAATATGAAAATCAGTACTATAACATTCCTATTGCCAATACAACTTGTATTTTATTAGGTTCAGGAACATCCATCACTCAAGCGGCGATGCGAATGTTATCGGCAGCAGGTGTTTTAGTAGGTTTTTGTGGGGGTGGAGCAACCCCTTTGTTTTCTGGAACACAAATTGAATGGCTGACTCCACAAAATGAATATCGTCCAACAGAATATGTGCAAAACTGGCTATCATTTTGGTTTGATGAACAAAAACGTTTAACGATTGCCAAAATAGTTCAACAAAAACGCATTGAATTTATTCAAAAAGTTTGGTCAAAAGATACGCAGTTAAAAGAAATAGGATTTGATGTTAATAATTTGGATATTGTCAATACTCTTGAATTGTTTATGCAAAAAATCACAACGGCAACTTGTGTAAATGAGTTGTTGTTATCTGAAGCTGCCACGACCAAACAGTTTTACAAATTTGCATCAAATTGGTTGGGATTAATGTTTGTGCGAGACCCTGAAGCTGGGGATTGTGCGAATAATTTTTTGAATCATGGTAATTATTTAGCCTATGGGCTTGTCGCAACGACTTTATGGGTGCTTGGCATTCCACATGGATTTGCTGTTATGCATGGCAAAACAAGACGTGGAGCATTGGTATTTGATGTGGCGGATTTAATTAAGGATGCCATTTTATTGCCATGGGCATTTGTGTGTGCTAAAGATGGGTTTAGCGAGCAGGAATTTCGTCAAAAACTTTTGCAAAAATTTACTGAACATAAAGCGTTGGATTATATGTTTGAGCAAGTAAAGAGTGCATCTCAATATTTTAATGGGGATTGATATGATTGTTACATTTATCTGTCAATGTCAGAAAAAAGCATTGGTACGCACTCGTTTGGTGCTGGATGCATTTGCTAATCGCATTGGCGATAATACATGGCAAACCGTTATTACCAAAGATGGTTTGCAGATGGTAAAAAAACTACTTGCTCGCACAGCTAGTAAAAATACCGCTGTAAGTTGTTATCGTTTTCATACTCGTAAACACAGTGAGCTTTTATGGATTGTTGGCAATCGCCAGCGATTTAATGAATTTGGTTTTGTGCCTGTTAATCGCACTAAGCGAGATATTTTAAAAACTTCATGGAAACACGATTGGCAGTATATTGGCGCTATTGAAATTATCGCAACATTAGCGGCTCTTTTTCACGATATTGGTAAATCAACCATTGGTTTTCAAAAAAAATTAATACAAGGCAGTAAAACAGGCGACCCTTATCGGCACGAATGGATTTCTTTAAAATGTTTACTTTGGCTAATTCAGGATTGTACAAATGATAATGAGTGCTTTGAGCGTTTTATTCAAATTGATGCATGGTTGGAAAAATACGATGCATCCGATTTAAATACTTATCTGTTATCTGATGAATTGGAAAAAGCCGATTTATCAAAAATTCCGCCTTTGATGCAGTGGCTTTTGTGGCTGGTTGTTAGTCATCATCGTTTGCCGCCATTAAAAGAGGTGTTTTTAAAGGATAAAGAACGCCATCAATTTCAAATTCATCCTACATCACGTTTGTCTTTTGAGTGTTCATTATCTCGGGTGTATGCTGATTTTGCTGCCAAAAATTTTTGGGTAAAAAATCCTCAAGCTTTTGAAAATAATCAATCACTTAAAGATTTTTGGCAATTTAATCAATGCGTGATTGTGAGTAAGAAGTGGCAAAGCGGGCTAAAGCGTTGGGCAAAAAAAGCTTTACAAAATCAAACGCTGCAGACTTTATCCAATCAAAATAAACCTATTGATAATGCAATCTTACTTTATTTGTCTAGACTTTGTTTAATGATCGCTGACCATAATTATTCGTCATTAGCACAAAACGATTCTCGCCGTTTACTAGCTAAATCTTCTTCACCTTTAGCAGCTAATACCAACAATAAAACTCACCAGCCCAAGCAATTTTTAGATGAGCATTTACTGGGTGTGGCAGCTTTTACTGCTCATTTTGCCCATCATTTACCCATTATCAGTGAACAATTGCCTACACTTTTAAATCATCGTATTTTAAATCAAAATACAGTTATTGATCGTTTTATCTGGCAAAATCACGCCTACAAAATTGCACAAAGTGTACAAAATGATAGTGATGTTCATGGGTTTTTTGGAATTAATATGGCGTCTACGGGTACTGGAAAAACCATTGCTAATGCTCGAATTATGTACGCTTTATCAAATCAGCAGGAAGGAGCACGATTTACCATTGCTTTGGGGCTTCGGGTATTGACCTTACAAACAGGATTGAATTTGCGAAAGGATTTACAATTGACCAGTAAACAGCTGGCAATTTTGGTGGGCGGTGGTCAAACTCATCAGCTGTTTTCTACCGATGAACAGAAAAATCAACAAGTCAATGATGACTGCGTTAATGGTATTTTTGGAAGTGAATCAGCTGACGAATTGGTTGATGGTTTTGTGGATTCTACGATTGATCATTATGCTCTGAGCAAGTTGAACATTGATACCTTGTTAACCAATATCAAAACACGGGATTTGTTATTTTCGCCTGTAGTAACTTGCACCATTGACCATTTGATTGGGGCAAGTGAATGCAGGCGTGGCGATGGCTATATTGCTCCAATGCTTCGTTTGTTAAGTAGTGATTTGATTTTGGATGAGGTTGATGATTTTGATTATCATGATTTACCAGCACTGGCTCGTCTAGTGCATCTAGCAGGCATGATGGGCTCAAAAATAGTGCTGTCGTCTGCAACGTTACCACCTGATTTGGTAAAGGGGCTGTTTGAAAGTTACGCATCTGGACGAAAATTATTTAACCAAAGCCAAAATAAACCAGTCCCAAAGGTTATTTGTGCATGGTTTGATGAACAAAAAATAGTGCCATCATCCAACAATGTGTTGATAAAGAGAGTTTTATTGAGAATCATCAAAAATTTATTAAAAAACGAGTCGCGTTTTTACAACAACAGCCTGTTCGTCATAAAGCTCAGATTTTACCCGTGCCTATTGTTTACCATCAGGATAAAAAAGCTCAATTTTATACTCAACTTGGACAAAAAATTATTGATGGGGCGGTTTTATTACATCATTCTTATTATGTAACTTGTCAAAAATCAGGTAAAAACATAAGTGTTGGTTTGGTAAGAATTGCCAACATTAAGCAGTTGGTACGCATTGCTTTTTACCTGCAAAATGCCTTGGTTGATTTAGATACTTACATTCATGTTGCTTGTTACCATGCAAGACAGCCACTGATACTTAGAAATAAGCTAGAGCGTTCTTTAGATAAAATATTGACACGAAAAACCGATGAACAAGAAATTTTTAAGCATGATGAAATTTATCAAGCAATGGCTAAAAGTAATGCAAAACATCATATTTTTATGGTACTGGCAACACCTTTAGCAGAAGTGGGTCGCGACCACGATTATGACTGGGCGATTATTGAGCCAAGTTCCATGCGTTCAATTATTCAACTGGCAGGGCGAGTGTGGCGACATCGACCCAAAAAACAAGCTCTACAGAACAATCTTTTAATACTAAATCATAATATCCGTTATTTACAACAAGGTGGACAAAAACCCGTGTTTACTCGACCTGGTTTTGAAACTCAAAACCATAAGCTAACCAAATATGATATGCATGCATTAATTGATGTTAATATACTTAACCAGATAGACGCTCGTTCTCGTATTTTTGTAGACAAAATTGAAAATAAACCTCAAAACTTAATACAGCTTGAACATGACTTGATGAATCGCTTGTTTAATCAAGAAAAAACCAATTATGTAAATGCTTACTGGCGAGACAAAGGCGTATCGAATCGGCTACACACTCATTTGCAACAAATATCGCCATTTCGTCATAACTCCACAAAAGAACAAGAATGGGTATTGATTCCCAGACAAATTAATGAAAATGACGATGGTTTTGATGTGTATGCTTTGGAAGATGTTTATAAAAAGGGCATACAACATGCCAATAAGCATAACAGTTATATTCAACCAATGGATTTTGAGTATAAAAACTCACAAATAGATACTTGGCTTGATGGAGATGTTTATGATGAATTGTTATACTTGCAAAGTTATTTTCCAGAAAAAAGCCTACCATCTTTGGCGATAGCATTAAGCAGAGTAACCCTTGCTGATGCGTCCTATCATGATAGATGGTATTTTTGCCCATTTTTGGGTGTGATGGCGGAGCGATTGAGTTCTTAAAACGTTATTTTCTTAAAACATTGGTTAAGGAAGTTATTATGATGACCATAAATGAATCTGTTAAAATGGCAATCAGTAGATTTTTAAGTCAGCAAATTGATGTAAAAACAGAAAAAATAAGCAAACAGCTTATTTCTGCCCAAAACAATGGTAATGATAAAGAGGCGACTAAATTACAAACAGAAATTCAGGAGATTAAACAAAAATTTAATCAAGATGCTTGGTTGAATTTAGCGGCAAACACCATGGCAAAACAACTCAAATTTGGCACACATATCTCTAAGGGCGTTCATCCTTTTGCCAAAGGCGATAACGTGAATTTCGTCCCCAGACAGCTACTTGTTCAGACTTTGATTGGTACCCATAGTATTGATAAGCCAGCGTTAGATGCTAATGGTAATGCAGCAGCTTTACCACTGGCTTCGTTTTTTGATTTTGATGTGACCGATGGAGTAAAGGTACGTGATTTAATTTTATCAGATAATGCAGATTTTATTGCATCGTTATCTTGTGATAAAGATGTAGCAAATTTTTATCATGCAAAATTTAAACAAGCCTTAGAAAATAAACTTATTAATCCTGCCACTGAAGAGCGTAATAAGCAGTTACTTTGGGCGTTAAATGATACAACTGTTGATTGTGTGAATGCTTTAGAGTATGTCAATATTATACCATTGCACCCATCAGCATTGTCTTATGAGATTTATCAGAAAATAAATCAGTTAAGATATTCTGATGAAAATAAAAAAGCTCTTGAAAATCGCTTTAAACTCGGGGCTGACCATACGCCTTATCTTAGCATGCCAAATATGGCAATATTAAATCTTGGTGGGTCAAAGCCACAAAACATCAGTCAGCTGACGGTAAGGCAAGGCGGACGCAATTATTTGTTACCATCACTTCCGCCAAAAATTCAAAAAAGACAAATGTTTGCTTTATCAAAGTTTACTGAAAATTTTTTTTCATAGCGAGCAATTAAAATATTATGTTGAAGATGATTTTGAGTTTATTGTACAAGTTGTGCAAGATACTAAAAACAATATCCATGTGCGCGATAAACGAAAAGATGCCATAGACCGCATTTTGCACACCATCTTTGGTATTGCACATTATTTGCAAAATCAGCCCGCAGGTTGGTCAAGAGATTATCATCTATCTTTAGAACAAAAAATATGGCTAGACCCATATCGCGCGGATTTAGAAGGTGAGGAGGAATTTTTATTGTGCAAAACTAAAAATGATTGGCAAAAAGAAATTTTAAACGATTTTGCATCTTGGCTAAATGATAAATTGCGCAAAAGATTTCAAGATTTAAAATTTGATTTTGCTGACAGTGAACATAAGGAATGGAAACGAGAAATTAAAGAAATGCAAGACTTTTATCAGCGCGCAGGTAAGGGGGTGTTTTTATGAATGATTTATCAGAGAAAATGGTCGTAGGCTATCTTTTATTAAGTCGGATAAAAATTGATGATGCCAATACCATTTCAGGACCTTTGACTTACGGTTTTCCTGCCATTACAGGATTTACAGGAGCAGTTCATGCTTTATCACGTAAAATAATGGCGGATTCTCGATTTGGTCATCTATCTTTAGGCGGGGTGCTAGTGGCTTGTTATGATTGCCAACTAAAGGTTTACCGCGTCAATCGTTATCGTGATTATACTTTTATCCAAACTCGCAACCCCTTAAAAAAAAGATGGTAGAACTGCTGCTATTGTTGAGGAGGGTAAATGTAATTTGCAAGTTAGCCTTGTGGTTGAAGTTTGTTCTGATGATGAGCTTTGTGAAGATACGATTAAGGAATTAACCCAATTTATATCACAAGCCATTTTTCAGCAAAGAATTGCTGGCGGAAGCGTAATGGCGATGGCAAAAACTAATCCTGTGCAGTATTTTGGTTTTGAAAAATTATGTAACATTGCACCAATGCTCATGCCTGCGTTTGTACTGATGGATGCAAGTGATGAATTTGCTGACTTGATTGCTAAGTCTCAAGATAAAGATCCAAGCACTACACCACTGGATGTATTTTGGATGTTTGTACACTTCATCATATTCCTAAGGTTGATGAAAATAATGGCACTCAATGGCATACCCAATCAGTTAAAACAGGTTATGGCTGGCTTGTGCCAATGCCTATGGGTTATCAGGCAATCAGTAAACAGTTTGATTCAGGTAAAATGGCAAATGTTCGCAATCCAGAATATTGCAGTCAATATGTGGAAGCCGTTTATGGTTTGGGTAAATGGGTGTATCCACATCATTTAACCAATTGTATGCAAACTGCCTTTTGGCGACAAACATACGATGAAAATGGCTTGTATTTATTAACCCAAAACAGTGAATTATCATTTTAATATTTAATTTTTAACACTCAATAATGGAGTTTTTTATGAGTAAACCAACTGAAAAATTAACCGTACCATCTGTACTGGCGTTTGAACGTAAATTGGATGTTTCTGATGCGGTCTTTACCCAACAAGACAGTCAAAATCCAAACAGTCAAATTACATCTGTACCCGTACAAGAAAAATCATTGCGCGGCACCATTAGCAATCGTCAAAAAAATGCCATTGCAAATGACCCTGCTAAATTAGATAATGAAATTGAAAAAGCCAATTTACAAAAAGTAGACTGGGCGTCTTTATCAGAAGACAACGACACTTTGATTGTGTCATATACACTAAAAGTATTACCTTTTGATGGCAAACCTAATGTGTGTAATGAGCCAGAATACCAAACAAAACTATTGCAAGTTGTACAACAATATCAACAAGAGCAAGGTGTAAAAACTCTAGCGCATCGTTATGCAACCAATATTGCCAATGCTCGCTGGCTATGGCGTAACCGTGTTGGTGCTGAAAAAATCACTGTAGAAGTTCGTTGTAAATTGGATGGTCAAGAAAAAATTTTAACATTTGATGCTAAAGGCATTTCCATCCATCATTTTGATACCCAAAACGATGATTTGGCAACCTTGGCAAATTGGATTGAGCAAGGTTTATTGGGCGGTGCATTTGTGATTTTAAGCATTAAAGCCTATGCAGTTGTTGGTTACGGTCAGGAAGTTTATCCGTCTCAAAAATTGATTTTGGACAAGGATAAAAATAAAAGCAAAGAACTTTATAAAGTCAATGATAAGGCGGGCATGCACTCTCAAAAAATTGGTAATGCCATTCGTACAATTGATACTTGGTATCCAGAATCTAATTTCCCAATCGCTATTGAAACCTATGGTACGGTAACAACATTGGGAACAGCATTTCGTCAGCCAAAACAAAAACAAGATTTTTATTCGCTCTTTGATGCGTGGATTTTAAAGGATGAAAAGCCCAATTTAGAAAATCAGCATTACGTGATGGCGGTACTGATTCGAGGCGGTGTATTTGGGGCGAGCGGTAAAGAGTAATATTTTAGCCATAAAACCAAAACCTAAATTTGAAAGGGGGTAACACTCCTTTCGGATGGTGGTTTTTGATAAGCGAATTTTATTTTTTTAGGAAAAATTTATGAAATTTTACCAAGAAATCACATTAATGCCCGATGCAGAAGTTAGCCCTTATTTTTTATGGACAAAAGTATTTACTCAACTACACATTGCACTGGTTGATATTAAAAATCAACATGGTATTGACAACATTGGTATTAGTTTCCCACAGTATCAATATTGCCAAACGGATGATAAAACTATAAGCACATTGGGAAATAAACTGCGAATTTTTGCCCATCATCGTGATGATTTAACCAAACTTGATATTTGTAAATGGCTTGAGCGCTTGAATGATTATGTGCATATTAAGGCAATTCATTCAGTAGATGATAAGGTAACTAAATTTGTCATAGTGAAGCATTACCGCTCTGATAATATACATAAAACAGCTGAAAAATTTGCCAAATTTAAAGGCATTAGCTTTAAAGAGGCGTTGACGCATTGCAAAATTTATAAACGGCAGAATAAAAAATATCCATTTATTCAATTAAATAGTCAAACCACAAAACAAGATTTTCAATTAACAATTTGTCAACAAATGACGGACAAAGAAGTATTAGGGGAATTTAACAGCTATGGTATGAGCAAACAATCAGAAGGCGTAACCGTTCCGCATTGGTAATCATGTTTAGACTCATCAAATAAGGGTAAGAACCCTTATTTTTTTACTTTAAAAAAATATATATAATTCAATGGTTTATAAACTAGTAAAAAATAAAGGGTAAAATGATATATTCTATTTTAAGACCTTGAACTTTATAGAGTTTTAATATAAAATCTACTGGTTATACACCGCATAGGTGGCTTAGAAATTCATAGGCGGATATGCTGCTTTTTATAATAAGTTATACACCGCATAGGTGGCTTAGAAAATCTTTAAGCGTATCTTTAAGCAGCCCGCCCGTGTTATACACCGCATAGGTGGCTTAGAAATGCGGCAGTGCATACGACAATACAAGAGTGAGTGTTATACACCGCATAGGTGGCTTAGAAATTTGTAAATCACATTGGCGGCGATGAGTGGGGGTTATACACCGCATAGGTGGCTTAGAAAAGCAGAGCAATGACATCACCCTCCCTAGCCCGGTTATACACCGCATAGGTGGCTTAGAAATGTTGACTTTTTGGATTGTGTTATTTGCAGGGGTTATACACCGCATAGGTGGCTTAGAAAACCCCACCGCCTCCCTGCACGCATATCACACCGTTATACACCGCATAGGTGGCTTAGAAAGTTTCGGTATCTGTAAAACTATGACAGTTATTGTTATACACCGCATAGGTGGCTTAGAAATTGTATTTATATATTAGATGATAACGGTCGGAGTTATACACCGCATAGGTGGCTTAGAAAATCATCATCACGCGATACCGTACGTGCGGAGCGTTATACACCGCATAGGTGGCTTAGAAAACAAAAAATTAGTTGCCGAAGCACCACAAAAAATGTTATACACCGCATAGGTGGCTTAGAAAAAGCCAACAACACCGCCAAATATATACTTAAGGGTTATACACCGCAAGGTGGCTTAGAAATCAAAGATAGCGATGTTAGCGATCAAGATATGAGTTATACACCGCATAGGTGGCTTAGAAAATCTAGATTGTGTTTTTGCTATTCACGCGATTGTTATACACCGCATAGGTGGCTTAGAAAAGTTGCCGCCGTGTAAGACTCAAGGCTTACAAGTTATACACCACATAGGTGACTGATAGGTTGTAATTTGATTTATTCCTTTAACTTGTCATCCTTTGTCTAATCAACAAAAAAACCGCTTGTTATTCACAAAGCAGTTTTTGCAGTTACTGATTAGGGTGCTATGTAAATTTATGTACCAATTTTAGCATCCACTCCATTAATCACACCACCACCTAAGCAGATATCACCATCATAAAATACCACTGACTGTCCCAAAGTTACGGCTCGTTGTGGTTCTTCAAATATCACCTTGACACAATCATTTTCTAAAAATATTCTACACATCTGGTCAGGCTGGCGATAACGGGTTTTGGCGGTACAAATAAATCCTGCATTATCAGTTTTTGGCGGCTTTGTTACCCAGTCTAGTTTATAAGCAGTCAATTGCGTGCTTTGTAACCACAAATGGTCATGCCCTTGCCCAACAATCAAGCGATTATTTGCCAAATCTTTATGCAAAACAAACCAAGGCTCTTCGGGGCGACCTGAAACGCCACCAATTCCAATTCCGCCACGTTGCCCGATGGTGTAGTACATCAAACCTTCATGTGTACCAATTTTTATACCATCATCGGTATAGATGTCGCCGCGTTGGGCGGGAAGATAGGTTTGTAAAAAATCTCGAAATTTACGTTCACCAATAAAACAAATACCTGTTGAATCTTTTTTCTTAGCAGTTGCTAGTTGGTATTTTTCAGCAATTTCTCTTACTTTTGGTTTTTCAAGTTCGCCCACTGGAAACAGTGTTTTGGCAATTTTATCACCACTGACAGCATGCAAAAAATAACTTTGGTCTTTATTTTTATCCAGTCCACGCAAAAGTGTCGCCTTACCATCTACCGCAAAACCACGTCTAGCATAGTGTCCCGTGGCGATATAGTCAGCGCCCAATGTTAGAGCATAATCTAAAAATGCTTTAAATTTTACTTCTTTGTTGCACAAAATATCTGGATTGGGCGTTCGACCTGCTTTATTTTCATCTAAAAAATGCTCAAAAACTCGCTCCCAATATTCCATAGAAAAATTGGCGGTATGTAAAGGAATGCCAATTTTATCAGCAACTGCTTGCGCATCAGCAAGGTCAGTTAGAGCAGTACAGTATTCAGTTCCATCATCTTCTTCCCAGTTTTTCATAAACAAGCCTTCCACACAAAAGCCCATTTCTTTTAATAAAACAGCAGAAACTGATGAATCAACCCCGCCAGACATACCTACAATGACTTTAATTTGGTTATAATCTTTATTGGGGTGCTCGTTTAAAACGTCCGCTAGGGTAAATGCTTTTGATGCTTTCATTGTCTTTAAAAATCTATAAAAAATAAAAATATGCTGGATTATATTGTATTTTTTAGGTAAAATTCAAGGTAATCAATTGAATTAAAAAAACTTGTAAAAATGATGAAAAAAGCCTTTATTGTTGCAG
>ERZ772956.16-NODE-16-length-144006-cov-8.130815_pt1 | contig 144006 bp, 135 predicted proteins | sample MGYA00580683_ERZ772956 | MGnify/ENA primary metagenome ERZ772956 (study PRJEB29015, sample SAMEA2738077) | human oral metagenome | biome: human oral; feature: human-associated habitat; material: saliva | place: China | collected 2212 ... | reverse complement strand
AATAAAAAAATATATTAATTTAGTTTAAATTAAATAACAATTAAATATTAATCTGTAAATTTTTTTAATTAATCATGAATATATTTTTTTTATTAAAAAAATTTATAAAAAAATATTAATTAAGATTAATCTATTTTTTACTATAATTAAATAATATTTTAATCAAAAAAATTATTTATTTCTTGATTAAATTGGGGTCTACCATGTTATTTAAATTTAATATTATTTACCAATACAAAAACTTGAAAAAATACGCCCTAATAATTCATCACTACTCATTTTTCCTGTAATCTCACCCAGCGCTTCTGCAGACAACCGCAAACTTTCTGCCACCAATTCACCTGCATGACAAACGGTCAATTGTTGATGAGCCTCTTGTGCATAAATTTTAGCTCGTTTTAAGGCATCCAAATGACGAGTTCTCGCTAAAAGTGTACCTTCTTGGGGGTAAAAACCAGCTTTTTGGTGTAAAACTTGAATTAAGTCTGCAATACCCGAACCCGTTTGACAAGAAATCAAAATTTCGTTCATCAAGGTTTCACGTGGAACATTCATTTTAACTAGCAAATCGGTTTTATTGGCAACAAAGATAAGTTTTTGCTTGAGTTTATCAAAATCACCGTAATCACCCCCACTAAATAGCTCTTTAGCAAGCAGCATCGGGTCTATTTCACCACTCACATCATACACAAGCAGCAAAATATCCGCTTGGCTGATGGCGTTTTTTGCTCTATCAATGCCAATTTTTTCTACTTTATCAGCGGTCTGTCTAAGCCCTGCCGTATCAGTCAGATGAATGGTCAGTCCATTTAAAACCAATGTTTCTTGCAACGTGTCACGAGTTGTGCCTGCTACGTCAGTTACAATTGCGCGCTCTGTCCCTGATAAGCAGTTTAAAAGGCTTGACTTACCAGCATTTGGCTTACCTGCTAACACAACATGAATGCCATCACGCAATAATTGCCCTTGTTTAGCATTGGACAAAATATCATCAATTTCTATCAAAATTGCATTTAGCTTATTTTCAATCACGCCATCGGCTAAAAAATCCACATCTTCTTCATCAGGAAAATCAATTGCTGCTTCAACATAGATACGCAAATGGGTAACTTTTTCTATCAAATCATTGATTTTATTAGAAAATTCACCAGATAATGAACGAATTGCTCCCAAAGCCTGAGCATCGCTTGTAGCGCTAATGGCATCACTAATAGCTTCAGCTTGCACCAAATCTAATTTATTATTCTCAAAGGCTCTTAATGAAAACTCTCCTGCTTGAGCTTGTTTTGCACCCATTTCAAATGTACGCGCCAGTAAAATGTTTTGCAATACCACACCACCATGACCCTGAAGCTCCACCACATCCTCGCCTGTAAATGAATGTGGCGCTTTAAAGTAAATCACCACCCCTTCATCAATCACGCCATTTTCGCCATAAAAACGGGCAAAATGAGCGTGCCTTGGTTTTAAAAAGGATTTTTGGGTTAATTGGCAAGCAATTGAATAAGCGGTTTTTCCTGATAAACGAATAACACCAACGCCACCTTGACCAATAGGGGTGGCAATTGCTGAAATAGTATGTTTTTGATTTGTCATAATTTACCAAACAAAGCTTATATCAACACTTTTTCAGATAAGCAAATTAAAATTAAGCGGTTTTTTGCGCCATTTGCTTTTCTACATGTTTATTAACAATATGCTGATGTGCCATACTAAATAGGTTGTTTACTGTCCAGTATAATACCAAACCTGCTGGGAAAAACAGCATAAACACCGCAAAAATTAATGGCATAATTTTCATCATTTTTGCTTGCATTGGGTCAGCAGGCTGTGGATTGAGCATCTGCTGAATAAACATCGTTGCTCCCATAAAAATTGGTAGGATAAACCAAGGGTCCATTGCAGATAAATCACGAATCCATAAAATCCAAGGGGCATGGCGCAGCTCAACACTTTCAACTAACGTCCAATATAATGCCAAAAAAATCGGCATTTGCAGTAAAATTGGTAAACAACCTGCCATTGGATTGACTTTTTCATCACGATAAAGCTGCATCATTGCTTGACTCATGCCCATACGGTCATCGCCAAATTTATCTTTTAATGCTTGAAGTTTTGGAGCAATGGCACGCATTTTTGCCATAGAAACGTAGCTTTTATTGGAAAACCATAATAATGCTAATTTAGTTAGCAAAGTTAATACAATAATAGACCAGCCCCAGTTGCCCAATAGTTTATGCACACCTTCTAAAACCGCAAATAAAACTTTTGAGATTGGCCATAAAATACCATAATCAACCGTTTGATTAAGCCCAATAGCAACTTTTTCCAATTCTTTTTGTACTTTTGGTCCAGCATAAAGAGTTGCTTCCAAGGTTGCTTGCTTACCAGCTGGCACATCAATTTGTGGGCTATTAAAGCCAATAAAGTAGTCTTGACCGCTGATGCGACTGTAGAAGGTTGCTTCAAAATTAGTTGGTGTCCACGCCGAAACAAAATAATGCTGAACAATAGCTACCCAACCATCCTTGCTTACCGCTTTTAATTCACCACTATCAAAATTTTTAAATTTTAGTTTATTGTATGGACTGTCTGGCGTTCCCCATGCGCCGCCTAAGTAAGTCGCCATACTCATCATGCCCTTATTTTCATTGCCAGGGTCGCTACTATTATCACGCTTAAGCTGAGTGTATACCTGACCTTGCCAAACTGTCTGGCTGTTATTATTAATGTTGTAACTTAACAATATCGGGTATTCACCGGATTTAAATGTATAAGTTTTAGTAATAGTAACGCCGTCTTTTTGATAAATCAAAGGTACCTGCAAAACGCCATCAGCATTCATTTGGTAGTGATTTTTTGGACTGGTAAAACTTGCTCGCCCTGAAGTAGTATCAATACCGTCACGCCCAATCAAACCAGATTGTGCCACATAAGTGCGCCCGTTATTATTTTCCAACAAAACCAAGGGTTCTTTACTGCCTAATTTTTCATCATATTGTTTTAGACCGGCATAAACAATATCGCCCCCAATGGGGTTGATTTTAATTTCATAACGATCTGTGTCAACCAAAATCAGTTCATTATTGTTTTCATTAACCGCAACTGTACTGTCTTGATTGGCAGTGATTGGTACGTCGCCATGAGATGCTGTTGGCACATCGTTTTTTTCAGATGCAGTAACTACTGATTGAGTTTTAGGAGCATTCACAATGTAATCATTACGCCAAGCCAATATCAATAAATAGGCTGTAATTAATATGGCAATAATGATTAATATCTGAAGTATTTTTTGCATAAATTTTCCTGGGGCTATTTGGCAAATTTAAGTTAAATTGCTTATTCTACTAAAATTTTTATAAAAAACCTAGTATTTCATTAAATGATTGCGATAAGCCCGATAACTGATATGGTCTAAGTAAATTGCATAAATTTTAATATTTGTTTGATAAAAATCATATTTTTTTAAAGGTAATGGTACAAAATCCACTCCATGCCCCCCAAAAGGTTGACAACGACACAATCGCCAAATCAGCAGTTTAATCCCACCCACTCCATGCCAAAGCAGTGCTTGTTTAGCGTACTCAGAGCAAGTTGGATAATAACGACAACGAGCAGGAAGAAGTGGACTGATGATTTTTTGGTAAAACAAAATGCAAGCCAGCCCCAAACGAATAATAACAGCTTTCACAAAATCAATTGTCTTTATTGGGATAATGTTGAATAATTTTTGGAAATAACTGCGATAATTGATCATGGATATTAATTTTTTTATCGTATTTTTGTTTTACAATAACAACAATATCAATTCCACAAATACAATATTGGTTCAAACGAAAGTATTCTCTAATTAATCTTTTTAAATGATTTCTATCAGTAGCATTTTTTAATTTTTTTTTTGTAATTGCCATGCCTAATCTGCAATTATCCGTTGAATTTTCTTTAACAAAAACCAATAAATTTTCACTATGAATTTTTTTATCATACGCATCAAAAACTTGTTTGAATTGGTGAGAATTTAGTAAACGCTGATTTTTGGTTAATTTAAAACTCAAGTTATGATTTTGGTGTCTCATGAATTTACCTTTAGACAAAAAAAGCACCCAAAAGGTGCTTTATTTTTATAATCGCTATTATACAGTCAAACGATGACGACCTTTAGCGCGGCGGCGAGCTAAAACTTGACGACCATTTTTAGTAGCCATGCGAGCACGAAAACCGTGAGTACGTTTACGTTTTAAAACACTAGGTTGGAAAGTACGTTTCATAATTCACCTTAAGGATATAGTCATATCACCAAACCCTGCAGAAGTTTTTTGTGGTGATAAATTGGATAAATTGTTTGTTAATTTAACTAAAAAAGTTAGCTAAAGTAATTTAAAGGACAAAATTTTACCTAAAAAATTTGCTTAGGTCAAGGTAAAAAATTAAATTATCTTAACAATTAACTGTAAAAACAAATAAATTAGGCTAATCTTAAATAAATCTTGATTTGAAAAATTAATTAATCTAGTAAACCATTGTGTGTTTAGAGTGATTTTTTAAAGTTATCCACAAGTTTTTCTTGCCATTATTATTAATTTAATATATTATAATAATAATAAGGGCATCAATTTTCTGTTGATAAGTAGTGTTTTAGTATAAAAATCAATAATTTAAAATGTGGATAACCATGTGTAAAACTCTGTATAACTTGTGGGTAAGTTAGCTAGTATGATTTTTCCCACAGTTTATCCACAAAGTTATCCACATAAATTTTGGGTGTATGATGGCAAGCAATATTTCGTTTTTTGATGATGGGCTTTTTGATGAGGGATTGATTGGAACAGATTCATCTTTGGTTGTGGTTCAAAGTCAATCCTTACAATCTTTTGATGCGCTACAGTTGTGGCAGTTTTGTTTGGATGAGCTAAAAAAGGGCATCTCAGACTCGGAGTTTCATCAGTGGTTAAAGCCTCTAAAACCTTCAATTGAAGGACATGTTTTAGTGCTAACAGCAATAAATATGTCATTTATTCGCAAAATCAAAGAACGATTTTTAGATGACATCCAGCAAATTTTGGAAGTTTATACCAAAGGTCAAATTCTCGCAGAATTAAAAACTGAGAAGGTGGTAGAAAAAACCACTAAAAAACGCCCAAGTTTTAAATTAGGTGTTAAAATTGAAGAAAGCGACCCAATTGAAGAACGCTTTACTTTTGAGAATTTTGTTAAGGGTAAGTCCAATGCCTTGGCATATAATGCCTGTCTTGAGCTTTCTAAAAAAATTGGACAAGAAAAGAACAGTAGCATCGATAATCATTTGGTGTTTATTTACGGTTCATCAGGGCTTGGAAAAACACATTTGATGCATGCGGTTGCACATCGTTATCAAAAGGCTGGGCTGCGTTATTGCTATTTTACCAAAGACCAATTTTTTAAGGTAACCATTGATGCCATGCGCGGAGGTGATGGTCGAATTGATGGGTTGATTAAACGAATTTGTCGAGCGGATTTATTGATTGTGGATGATGTTCATTTAATCAATAACAAAAATGGACCTAAGGTTTCACAGCTTCTGATGACGTTATTTGGTGAGTTTACCAAAGGCGACAAGTGTTTAATTTTGGCTTCAGATAAACCACCAACTCAAATGGCAAATTTTGATGGTAGATTTTTGTCACGGTTTTCAAGTGGACTAACGACTGCCATTGAACCGCCTGATATTGAAACACGCATGCAAATTTTACAAAAGAAAGCCTCCATTATGAATATGGATTTGCCCAAAGAGTGCGTGTTGTTTATCGCTCAAAATATCCCACCAGATGTTCGCCGTTTAGAAGGAGCGTTAAACCAAGTTCAAGCCAATGCTGCTATTATCGGTGATAAAATCGATTTGCGATTAGTGCGCCATGCTCTAAAAGACCGTATTGAAGCCAAAGCCCGTGCAGTGAATGCTGAAAACATCAAAGATGTAGTCGCTGAATACTATGGTATTGCTCAAAAAGATTTGATTGGTAAAAAGCGTACCCGTACGATCGCTCGCCCAAGACAAATGGCAATGGCATTGATACGTGAATTGACCCAAGATAGTTTTCCTGAAATTGGGCAAGCTTTTGGCGGTCGCGACCATACAACAGTGATGCATGCATGTGAAAAAATTTTACAACTGTGTCAAACAGACCCTAATATTCAAAAAGATTATCAATCCTTAATGGCAACATTAGAGTTTGCCTAAATCCAAGCAAACTTATGATACAATAGGCATTTATCACAATTGTTGTGGGTTTGGTTAAGATTAATTAAGGAATATGTGATGAAGTTAGTAATTGACCGCCGTTTACTCATTAAAGCAATGGCTTTGGTAGTCGAGGCATCTGACAGTCGTCATCGTTTAGCAATTTTGGCAAATTTAAAGCTGGTGCTTTTGCCTGAGGCATTAACGTTGACTGCCTCAGATTTAGAAGTGCAGCTATCATGCCGTATTGCTTTACCTGAAGGGGCTTGTGTGCAAACGGGAGAAATTACTTTACCAGCTGAGAAATTTTTTAGTATTTGTCGACTTTTATCCGATGATTTAGTTGATATTGATGTGGATGAAAAACAAAACCGCTGTTATATCAGCAGTGGCAAAGGTAAATATACCTTGAGCGCTTTGCCTGCAAGTGGTTATCCTAGTATTGGTGAGCCAACGGGTGAGAAGTGTGTTAAGGTGGCACTGGATGCGTTTTCTGATGTGTTAAAACACACCCGTTTTGCAATGGCAACCCAAGATGTACGCCATTATTTAACTGGACTTTTGCTTGAAATAGAAGAGCAAAAACTGACCGCTGTTGCAACCGATGGGCATCGTTTGGCAGTGGCGTATCGCACACTAAATGAATCTTATACACCCACCAAAATCATTATTCCTAATAAAGCAGTGAGTGGGCTTGAAAGACTTTTACTTGAATTAACCAAAACTCCTGAAAAAGACGATGTGGTTAATTTGGGTTTGGATGGTGAATTTTTGCAGGTAACCTTAAATTTTGGCGCTCAGATGTCCGTTGATTTGACCGCTAGACTCATTGAAGGTAAATTCCCTGATTATCGCCGTGTTCTGCCTACCAACAACGATAAAATTGCCGTATTTAGTAAAGATGAGATGGTGAGTGTTTTGCGACGTATCTCAGTATTAAATACCAAGGAGTCTCCTGGCGTATCTTTAAGTTTTTCAAATAATGATTTTGCTACCATCAGTTCCAATAACCGCGAACAAGATGAAGCGACTGAAACGTTGACAGTTCAATACACAGGTGAGCCTATTGAAATTGCATTTAATGAAAGTTATTTGCGAGCGGTACTTAATGTACTAGAAGGGGATGTTTATTTGCAAATGATTCACCCAAATAGCCCAACTTTAATTTATCAAGCAGGGGATGATAAGAATCATCAATATGTGGTAATGCCAATGCGTGTGTAATCAACTGTAGCTAACTACTTACTTGAGCGCCTCTGGCTAAAACCGTGATTTTAATGCTAAAAAATGCTATAATGACGGGCTATTTTTATCAAATTGGATGACGTATGACCGATATTACAACCAATAATAATGACAATAAAGATTTAACCAAAGGCGATTATACCGCTAAAAATGTTCGGGTATTGCGCGGGCTTGAAGCGGTGCGCGTCAGACCAGGTATGTACATTGGTGATACGGATGATGGCACAGGACTTCATCATATGGTATTTGAGGTTGTTGATAATGCTATTGATGAGGCGTTAGCAGGATATTGTGATGAAATTAACATCACCATTCACCAAGATGAATCCGTGTCAGTGATGGATAATGGGCGTGGTATTCCTGTGGACATTCATCCTGAAGAGGGTGTGTCAGCTGCCCAAGTTATTATGACGGTGCTGCATGCTGGTGGTAAATTTGATGATAACACGTATAAAGTTTCTGGCGGTTTACACGGTGTAGGTGTATCGGTTGTCAATGCTTTGTCTTGTAAGTTGATTTTAAATATTTGGCGTGATGGTTATTATTACACTCAGCAGTACGCTGATGGTGAACCTGTCAATTTACTGACCAAAATTGAACCTTCGGATAAAACAGGCACACAAGTGCGTTTTTATCCTAGCAGTGAGATTTTTTCAGGGGTAATTTTTGATTTTGATGTGCTTGCTAAACGTCTGCAAGAGCTATCCTTTTTAAACTCAGGTGTGCGCATTGTTTTAACTGATGAGCGTACTGATACTACAAAAGTTTATGAACACAAGGGTGGTTTATCTGAATTTGTGCGTTACATCAATCAGGGCAAACAAACTTTGAATGATATTTTTCATTTTAATAGTCAAAGTCAAGACATTGGTGTTGAGGTCGCTTTACAGTGGTCAGATAATTATAATGAAAAAGTATTGTGTTTTACCAACAATATCCCTCAAAAAGATGGCGGTACACATTTATCAGGATTTCGCTCAGCTTTGACGCGCTGTCTAAATGCTTATATGGACAGCGAAAACCTCACTAAAAAAGAGAAAGTACAGGTCACTGGCGACGATGCGCGTGAGGGTTTGACTGCAATTATTTCGGTGAAAGTGCCCGACCCTAAATTTTCTAGCCAAACTAAAGAAAAATTGGTTTCTAGTGAAGTAAAATCAGCGGTAGAAACGGCGATGAATCAAAAATTAAGCGATTATTTGCTGGAAAATCCAACCGCTGCCAAGACCATTGCAGGAAAAATCATTGATGCGGCGAGAGCTCGTGAAGCTGCACGCAAAGCACGAGAAATGACTCGTCGTAAAACCACATTGGATATTGCAGGACTTCCGGGAAAACTTGCTGATTGTCAAGAAAAAGATCCAGCATTATCTGAACTTTATTTGGTTGAAGGTGATTCTGCTGGCGGTAGTGCCAAACAAGGTCGTAATCGTAAAATGCAAGCAATTTTGCCATTAAAAGGTAAAATTCTAAATGTTGAGCGCGCTCGATTTGATAAAATGTTATCATCGGCGGAAGTTGGCACTTTGATTACCGCACTAGGCACAGGTATTGGTAAAGATGAATACAATCCTGATAAACTGCGCTACCATAAAATTATTATTATGACAGATGCGGACGTGGATGGCTCGCATATTCGTACACTGCTTTTGACATTTTTCTTTCGTCAAACGCCAGAACTGATTGAGCGTGGTCATATTTATATTGCTCAGCCGCCTTTATATAAAATCAAAAAAGGTAAACAAGAGTTGTATCTAAAAGATGATGAAGTTTTACGTAGTTATCTGTTGTCTTCAACGATTGATGAAAATCAGCTCTTTATCACTAAAGACACTCCAGCAGTTAACGGTCAAGCTTTGGAAAAACTGCTGATTGCCTATAATCAAACACAAAACACAAAATCTCGACTTCGTCAAAAATATCCAGATGCGCTGCTTGATGCTTTAACCTTTGTGCCAAAATTATCATTACAAGACATCAGCTCAAAACAGATAATGACTGATTGGTCAAAAGCACTGCAAGATAAGCTGCACGAGCTTGCCCCAAGTTTGTCAGCAGGTGTAGCTTTGCAAGAGTTTTCTGAAGGACGAGAATTTTTACCACAAATTACATTATTTGTGCATCGTTTACCCCAATATTATACATTGGATACTGTATTTATTAATTCTAGTGAATATGCAAACTTATTGCAATTGTCAGCTCAATGGAATACTTTATTGACGGATGAATCATTTTTACGCCGTGGCGATAAGGATTTTTTGGTAAAAGATTTTCATCACTTATGGGAACAGATGATGAGTGATGCCAGACGTGGGCTATCCATTCAGCGTTACAAAGGGCTTGGTGAGATGAATGCTGACCAACTTTGGGAAACCACTATGGACCCTGAAAATCGTCGTATGCTTAAAATCACTATTGAAGATGCGATTAAAGCTGACCATTTATTTACTTGTTTGATGGGCGATGAAGTGGAGCCAAGACGAGCATTTATTGAAGAAAACGCCTTAAATGCTGACATTGATACCTAAAAATGTCTTTAAAAAAATCAGCATGGATTCTGTTATGCTGATTTTTTTTGACTAATATAGAATTATTCAGGAAAATTAATATAGTTTGGTGGTACAGTTAATGTGAGCCAAACACCATTTTCTGCTTGAAAAAATCCATAACCATCTTGATTCATTTGCTTACTATCAATGCTTAAAACAACAGGTTTGCCACGTCTACCCCCAACTTTTTTGGCAGTACTGACATCGTGTGATAAATGTACATGATGCCTACTTTGAGCGGTTAGACCTTCTTGGTGGATTGCAGGCAGAAAATCGGCAATCGTACCATGATACAATGTATCTGGCGATATTTTTTGCACATAATGACGATTAACACTCTTGTTGGAATGTCCTTGTACTGCTCGAATTTTTTTTCCATCATCGGAAATTTCAAAGCGTTTTTTATCGTTATTTTCTACAACCAACAATAACTGTTCTTTGTCAAATTGATTGTCGGTTTCAGCAGCCTTTTGTAATAATACATCAATGTCAGTCCAGCCTTCAGTGTCTAAGGTAATACCAATCGTTTCAGGCCTATGACGCAGTAATAAGCTTAAAAATTTGCTTAATTGTCTATCGTGCATATAACTCCTTATTGTTTTATGCCTTGTTGTTAATGTCTATTGTGTTTGAACCTAGCATTTACGTTTTTGGTATTTACTCTGTTTTATAAATCTGTTTACATTCTGTACTTGTGTCTTGGCAAAATTTCAATGATTTATCTTTAAATGACATCATTATGAATCAATAAAGATAAACCTTAGTTTTTTTCATGGGTTTATTTTTTCTATTTCTTAAAAAATAACAACCAATAATGAATGTTATTGATAAGATGTTTTAATCAAAAATGGTTTTATGCATTTTTTAGCTGTCCAATTTTTTCACCCATGACTACTTTTTTGTCAGCAACCATGGACGGATACCATTGATTGTGAGCGGACTTAGGCAGTAGCACAATTGCAGTTGAACCTAAATAAAAGCGCCCTAATTCATCGCCTTTTTTAAGAAGTAATTCGTGCTTTTGTTCTTGAATGTAGGGCGTGCGATGTAGTCTTCCTGTTGCAACGCATTCAATACCTGCAACAATCATTGCCCCAACTAGAACCATACTTGCTAAACCAAAATCAGTTTCAAAAATACATACCAAACGTTCATTACGAGCAAATAAATCTGGAATATTTTCAGCAGTATTTTTATTGACTGAAAACAAGCTACCTGGTATATAACGACTCTGAATTAGTTTACCGTCAAATGGCATATGCACCCGATGATAATTACTTGGTGCAAGATAAATTGTGGCAAACTGCCCATCAATAAAGGTTTTGTCAAGCTCAAAATCAGCTAATAATTGACCAGCTGAATAGTTAAATCCTTTGGCCTGCAAAATAGCATCATGATGAATTGTACCAATTTGTGAAATTGTGCCATCAGCGGGGCAGATAATGCTGTTGGGCGTTGAATCAATCGGTCTTTGCCCTGGTTTGAGTTCGCGAGTAAAAAAATCGTTAAAACTGTCATAATCAGTTAAATTTTCTCGCTGATATTCATCTAGTGAAATATCATAGACTTTGGCAAAGGCAGAAATGAGAGATTTTTTGATGTAAGGATTTTGGCTTCTAGCAAGATTACCTGCTAATTCACTTAATTTTTGTTGAGGTAATAAATTTTGGGCAAGAGAAAATAAATTCATAATTAAATCAATTGGTAAGATAAAATAAAAATGTTATCATATCATTATAACAGATATTATTTCAATATATGGAGCGATGCATAAAAAGCTCTGTACTGCTTTGATTTAAAAGATTAAATAAATATTGATTGTTTTGCCTGATGTTTTTTGGAATGATTGAATTTAAGAATATGAGTAATTTATGAGTATTTTTCAAGAAAAAATTGCTTTTGAAAATAGATTTTCTCAAGAAACCAAACAGCTGATTGTTTTGACTTCAAAAACAACAGGTGGTGCTAGCAAAGCAGGTAAAGAAAAACTTTGGATAGCAAGTCAAAGGGTTATTGCTTACGTTGATGAAAAAACTGGAGAATTTTATCAAAGCCCCGCACGTTTAGAGTGGCAAATCAAAGAGACAAAAAACAAAATATTTGATTTTGGGGGTCATAAAATCTATAAGGTTTTGGTAAGACCAGAATTATCAGATAATAAAACCAGTAATGCGCTGCATTATTTTATGTTGATTGATTTAATAGAGGAAAATAGCCATTAATTGTTAAACGATTTTTTAGAACAATACTTAAAACCAGTTAATTTAAATTATCAAGATATTATATTTACTCTAAATAAAGAATATGATGAATTTGAAGCAAATTATCAGTTTTTAGATAAGGAAATATCTATTTATTTGAATTGTGATGATTTTGATAACAATCAAGAAATTAATTTAAATTCATATTTAAAGATATTAGATAATATTTTAAATAATAAGAAAGATTTTGATAATTTATGTAAAAAATTCGCCTGTCAGGAGTTATTAAAAGATGCTCAAAATTGACAAGAAGATGGTGAAGAGAATGACTTAATCAATGATAATCAATTTATAAAACGAATTTCAATAAACTCCATCTCATTAGAACATAATAGCTTTGAGGTTTTTTATGACGATGATGATATATTTTGGGGTCATGCGATTGTTGTTTATGGTGAAATTTTAGATAATTTTTGTGATATCAATTTTATCAATGCCACGATTCAGGGTTGAAAATGAATATTATTGATGTGTATAAAGAAAATTACCCAAGTTTAGCTGAAGATAAGCTTTTAAAATTAATCGCTATTGATGCTTTTTTACGTAGAATCTCTGATTGTTATGAACCTTTTATGGTAAAAGGTAGCACGATAACCAGATTGTATTTTGATGATTATAAATCAAGAATCCCTGAAGATATTGATTTTGTGTATTTTGGCCATATAAAAAATACTCAAGATGTGCAAGAAATATTTACATCATGGACAGATAAAGCCACTCAAAAAAAATTAAAAGATGGCATTATATTTAAAAAATTTTCTAAATACAGTAATTGGCAAAATATCGATTATGCAATGAATGAAGATTTTCCAACGGTATTTGGTGTATTGCGAGCAGAAATCAATAATAAAAAAATATTTATTGATATTGAAATATCTTTTAATCTGGAAATTCTTGCCAATCCTATAGAAAATATCTATCCAACACCAAAAGATACGATTTATCTTCCATATACTGCACCATTATCCATTCAAATAGCTTGGAAAATTCACCAGTGTATTACTAATCCACGTTTTAAAGATTTTTATGATTTGGCGTTTTTGGTCAATAAATTGAATCGTTATCCAGATATTGATATTTTATTTAAAACTTTAATTAATGAATGCAGACGCGATAAAATTTCTAAAATGGTAATTAAGAAATTCTTTGATTATCAAATACCAAATAATTTAGGCGATTTTTATTCAATAGATAAAAAACTTCAAATTGACAAAAACTATCAATGGCACTATGACGAATTATCTGAAAGGTTTGAGCGAGTTTTTGATAATTTTGATGATTTTTGGTTATTTTATCAAAATGCAATGAAAACTTGTCAATTCAATAATTATGTGGAACAATACCTGTTAGATTATTAAATGCAAACGAATCTTATTAATTTGTGTCAAATTGGCAGAAAAATTGCAGTTATTTTATAGGTTAAATAAGGCGTAGATGGAGAATGTATGAGTAGCTTAACCCCTGAACAAGTTGCTTTGCAATTAGAGAGTTTAGAAGGCTGGACGCTTGATGGTTGCAGCTTAAACAAAACCTTTGAGTTTAGTGATTTTGCACAAGCCCTAGCGTTTATGGTGCGTGCGGGCTTTTATTGTGCAGAATTTGAACATTATCCATATTGGCAAAATAATTATAATATCGTTAGTGTTCGCATTGGCAATCCAGACGATACTGCCATTGAAGGGCGCGATATTCAGCTTGCTAAACGCATTGAGTCTTGTTTGGCTTAAGCAAGTAATGTTTTATATTCACTGTGTTTGTCTATAAAACTTGCAACAAATGAGCAGCTAGCAATTATTTTTTTCTGGTGAATTTGAGCATAATCTAAGGCGTGTTTAACAAGTTTTGAACCGATTCCTTGTCCGCTTAGTTCACCAGGTACAATTGTGTGTTGAAAATCCCAAATATCATCAGTAACAATCTGATAACTCAGATAAGCCGTACATAAAGCGACGCTAAATGTAAAACGTTGATTTTGTAAATCGTGTTCAATGATGTTGTTTGAGTCAGCGATGTTCATGGTTTGATTGTATAATGTTTGCAGTTGTAGAGATTTTAGCAAAAAAATGCAAATTTTACACTGATAAAAAAATTTTAAAAAAATACTTGACAGTTTTAAAAAAACCTTTATAATACGCACCATAAACAACGCGGGAATAGCTCAGTTGGTAGAGCACAACCTTGCCAAGGTTGGGGTCGCGAGTTCGAATCTCGTTTCCCGCTCCAAATTCTAAAGGCCACTTTTGATTAAGTGGCTTTTTTGTTATTTTTGTGCCAAAATAAACCAAACTGTTGAATTGGTAATAGGGTTGGTTATGAAATATACTTATGATACAAAAGGCAATTATCAGCGTGCAGCAAATATTACGCGCAATACCGCAGAAACGCAAATTTCGGTCTATTTAAATATTGATGGCACAGGGGTCGGAGAAATTGATACGGGCGTACCTTTTTTAGATCATATGCTGGAACAAATTACGCGGCATGGACTGTTTGATTTAACTGTAAAATGCCAGGGTGATACTCATATAGATGACCATCATAGTGTTGAAGATACAGGGATTGCGATTGGTCAAGCGTTAAAGCAAGCGCTGGGTGATAAAAAAGGCATTCGTCGTTATGGGCATTTTTATGCACCACTTGATGAGAGTTTAAGTCGTGTGGTTGTTGATATTTCAGGTCGCCCAAGCCTACATATGAATGTGCCTTTTACTCGAAGTCATGTGGGAAAAATGGATGTGGATTTATTTTCAGAATTTTTTTATGGATTGGTCAATAATGCAGCAATCACTTTACACATTGATAATCTAAAAGGTCAAAACAGTCATCATCAAATAGAAAGTGTTTTTAAGGCATTAGCAAGGGCGCTACGTATGGCGTGCGAATTAGATGTGCGCGCTGGTGATAAATTGCCTTCAACTAAGGAAATGTTGTAATAAAATAACCAAAGGAAAAATCAATGAAAACAGTAAAAATTGCTCTGTTAGATTATGGGGTTGGCAATCTTTTCTCAGTAGCAAATGCTTTAAGGGCGGTTGGTGCTGATGTGGTGATTACTCAAAATTTAATGGACATTCAAGCGGCTGATAAAATATTACTTCCTGGTGTAGGTGCAATCAAAGATGCCATGCATCACATGCAAAAAGCTAAAATAGATATTGCTACCAAAAAAGCTTTGCAAAATAAACCTGTTATGGCAATCTGTGTAGGCATGCAGGCGATGTTCGATTATTCAACTGAAGGCGGTCATGTGGATTGTTTGGGGATAATTTCAGGTAGTGTGCAAAAATTTGATGAAATATGGCTAGAAAATGATCAACCGATAAAAATCCCCCATGTTGGTTGGAATAAAGTAACTATGGATGGCAATCACCATTTATGGCAAAACTGTAAAAATGAGTATTTTTATTTTACTCACAGCTATTATTGCAAACCGGATATGACCAATCAAGACAATCATAATTTGATTATTGCTGATTGTGATTATGGACAGAAATTTTGTGCAAGTGTGATTAAAGAAAACCTTTTTGCTACTCAATTTCATCCTGAAAAAAGCCATAAAGCGGGGCTTTGTCTATTAAATAATTTTATTACTTGGAATCCTTAAACATCTAAAAGTTAGCAATAACTGATTTTTATCTTAAAATCAGTTATTGTATAAAATACCAATGTTGTATTTATTTAAATTAAAATAGATAACAAAGCGGCATGATTGAATTTAAAAAATTATAATCCTAAAAACTTAAAAAACTCATCATCGCGAAAATCGCCTTCAAAAAGTACACCATCTTCTCTAAAAATTGCAGGTGTTGCCATAATAGCAAGTGCTTGAGCAGTTTTTTGATTTTGTGCCAGGGGGTTGTGAGTGGTTTTACAGTGGGTGTTTTTAATGGTATTAGAATTTTTCATAGCAGAATCTAATAACATTTGACGTTTTTTGTTGTCAGTCTCACACCAAATCTGTCTCATAATTTCAGGCGATTCGTCATATACAGGATAACCAATCACAAAAACACTAATGCCTTTTTGGTTGTATTTTTTAATATCTTTATGAAATAACCTACAATAAGGACAATGAACATCCGTTGCAATATAAACAACCGCTTTTTGGTTGTCAGCTGGATAAACAATCAGTGATTTTTTATCTAAACTTGCCAAAACATGATTATTTTTTGACCATTCAAATTCTGAGTCAATTTCTGAAAATTCACCATTTTTAATGCTGGAAATATCACCATTAATAAAATAACGTCCATCTGCACTGATTAAAAATGGAGTTCCACCTTGCCCTGATACGCCCCATAAGATGCCATGTATATTGGTATAAAAAAACATACTGTCTGCAGTCATGTTTTTTAAGTTTTTGGTGTTGGCAAGCAGTAAATTTTTGTATTCCCCAGTAATAGGTGTACCTGCTGGCTGTTTGGTTTGTAAAGATTTTTGAATCAAAACGGCAGGGCTTGGATTGTTTTCAGGATGACCTTGAATCAAATAATCCCCTTTTGGTGTGATTAATAATGGCATTGGACCGTCTTTGATTTCAACCAATAACAAATCACCAATGCCACTTGGACGAATATTTTGAATGGTTGCTTGCAAACCTGCTTGATACAATGTGTTTTGTATGTGATTTTTGGTGTCATTACTGGTGTTTGCAAAACTTGTTATAGATAACGCAGCACTTAAAAAAATGCTAAAAATAAGTTTATTCATAGTGTATTGGATTAAAATTGTTTAATTTCATCAGTGGTTAAAAAACGGCATTCACCGATTTCAAGCCCATCCAAAGTAATATTGCCAATGCTAGTACGATGTAGTTTCGTTACTTTATTGCCAAAATAAGCCATCATGCGTTTAACCTGATGATATTTGCCCTCGGTTAAAATCAATGTGGCGTGTGTCTGGTCATGAAAACTAAGTTCGGCAGGGCGAGTTTTTTCGCGTTCGCCTTCTAATAAAATGCCTTTGCTAATTTCTTTAATTGCATAAGACTGTGCGTCAATATCCATAGGTTCAGCTAAGGTGATTTCATAATGTTTTGGCTGGTGACGTTTTGGGCTGGTTACTTTGTGTAGCCATTGCCCATCATCTGACAACAATAAAGCCCCAGTAGTATCCACATCCAATCGCCCCGCAATTCGAAGTGTATTAATTTCAGGTAGGGCAATCAGTTCAGTAACTATGGGATGTTCTTTAGGTTTTAGCGTGCATTCAAAACCATCAGGCTTATATAATAGTAAATAGCGATTGCCTTCGGCAACCGACAGTTCTTCACCCGCCCATAAAACCTCATCATCAGGATGAATGTGTATGCTACCATCTTTGATGATTTGGTCGTTTACACTAATTTCGCCGCTATGCAATACTTTTTTGGCATCTTTACGAGATAGCTCAGTGGCTTTGCTTAAAAATTTATCTAATCGCATATATTATCAAATGATTCATTAAAAAGTTTGGAAAATAAGCGGTTTAGTTTATCATAGATAATTTATTTTAGCAGTTTTTATCCATTGTATGACTTATCAAACATTATCGCAGCCGTGTACCGCTGTTTATGAAATTAAAAAATCTAAATTTCTAGCATTTGCTTATCCAATCTCAGATAAAGAAGAGATTATGTTCCACGTGAAACAATTAAGACAGCTTTATCCTGATGCTCGTCATCATTGTTTGGCTTATATCCTAGGCGACCCAAATAATACCACTCATGCAGGTTTTGATGATGATGGTGAACCAAGTGGCACAGCAGGTCGACCAATGCTAAACGTATTACAACATAAAGCCATTGGTAATGTGCTTGTCGTGGTAGTGCGTTATTTTGGAGGGATTAAATTGGGGGCAGGTGGTCTAACCCGAGCTTACGGCACGGCAGTCGGGCTTTTGGTTGATAAGATGGATTTGGTGTATTTTGTTGCTCAAACCAGCTTGTCATTATTGGCTGATTTTGCTGATGAAGCTCAGGTGCGTTATTTAGTTGCTCAAGCTCAAGGCGAGATTGTTTTGGTGGAGTATCAGCAGCAAGTGAAGTTAAAAATCAAACTTGCACAGGAAAAACGAACTAATTTCATCAATCAATTACCAATAGCTACACAAATTTTAAGTGACGATGAATGAAACTGTTTTATAAAACAGGATTGCTGGATATTTAAATTAAGAGCTAGCAAAATGAAAAGCCACAAACCCAAAGGAGGAAAGGTTTGCGGCTATTCACAGGAGATTGTTTGCTACATGCTATATCCATATAGGTCAATCCATCGTAACAGCGGGCTATCCATAGTGGTTTAATCCGTAAACCGTTTTCCGTTGCTGTTGGGTGTATTATGCCAAAGTTGTTCAAATCAGAAAAGTGGCAAAAAACGTCTGTGTGTGTACGATATTTCTTACAAAGAGTCGGGCGCTTTCTGATTGTTATCATTTTTTAATCGTTCAATAGCAATAACCTTAGTATAACCTTTATCCAATTGAACTCCACGACTGGCTCGTTTACCCTGATAATGAGTGAAAAATTCCTGAGTAATTTTGAGTGTGCGGTTCTTGGTATGAATTGCTAACGTATCACCTGTTTTAAAACCAACTACCGCCAAGACACGATCACCATCTTGTAGGTGTATAAGTTTATTGCCCTTACCTTTGGCTAAAATGGGCAAATCATCTTTATCAAAAATCAATAAAAACCCGCCTGCACTGAGTACTGCAATGAAACTATCATCAGCCATCAGCGTGGCAAATGGTAAAACTTGACTGCCATCAGCTAAGTTTACCACAACTTTTCCTGATTTTTGGGCGGTGTCTAGGTTGTGAAGATGATTGATAAAACCATAACCATTTGAGCTAGCGCAAATGATGGACTGGGGATTTAGCTCTTTATTTAAAAAAAACAATTGCTCAATTTTTGCCCCTGACTGCAAGCTTAGTAAACTGGTGATGGGGTCGCCTTGACCGCGTGCTGAAGGTAAATTTAAAGTGTCTAAACCATAACTGCGCCCTGTGTTATCCACTAAAATCAGCCTATCTGTGCTTTTGCCTTTGACGCTTGTCAAATAACCATCCCCTGCTTTATAACTTAATGATTCTGCCAAAACATCATGACCTTTTGCCATGCGAATCCAGCCCGATTGCGACAAAATCGCCGTAACCGCTTCAGATGGGTTAAAATCACTTACCTTTAAAGCAACCGCTTCTTCGCGCTCTACGACCGGTGATTGACGTTTGTCGCCATACGTTTTCATATCAGCGGTTAGCTCATCTATCAAAAGATTGGTTAAGCTGTCAGGGTTATTTAACTGTTCAGTAATAATATCATGTTCATCTTGTAGACTGTTTTGTTCGGCAGTAAGTTCAATCTCTTGCAATTTAGCAAGTTGGCGCAGTTTAATGTCTAAAATCGCATCAGCTTGAATGTCACTCATGCCAAAACGAGTCATTAAAATATGTTTAGGATCGTCCTCAGTACGGATAATTTGAATCACCTCATCAATGTGTAAATACGCCATCAAAAGCCCTGCTAAAATATGCAGGCGTTTTTCAATGCGTTCTAGGCGATGATTTAATCTTCGAGTAACAACGTTTCTTCGGCAGATTAGCCATTCTTCTAAAAGTTGTTTGAGATTTTTTACTTGCGGTTTGCCATTTAAACCAATGACATTCATATTGACCCGATAAGAGGATTCTAAATCAGTACAAGCAAACAAATGGGACATGATTTTTTGAGTGTCGTGTCGTCCTTTTTTTAATTCAATAACAATGCGACAAGCATTTTGATGGTCAGATTCGTCATTGATGTCAGTAACCCAAGGCAGTTTTTTGTCAGTCATCAACTTAGCAATCTGTTCAATGATTTTATTGCCAGAGATTTGATAGGGCAGGGCATCAATAACGATGGTATTTTTGCCTATATCTTCGGTGTGATAAACCGCGCGCATTTTATAATTACCCTTACCCGTTTGGTATATTTTTAATAAATCATCTTTGCTACTGATGATTTCGGCACAAGTCGGAAGGTCGGGCGCTTGGATGATTTTGCATAGCTCGCTAATGCTGGTTTGGGGGTTTTTTAAAAGTTTAATACAAGCTTTAACCACTTCATTAAGATTGTGTGGGGCGATGTCGGTTGCCATGCCTACGGCAATGCCTGTTGTACCGTTTAACAAAATGTTGGGCAGGCGGGCGGGCAGCGTAGTTGGCTCAAGGAGCGAGCCATCAAAATTGGGCGCAAAATCCACCGTGCCTTGGTCTAGTTCGTTTAATAAAGCGTTAGCATAAGCGCTCATTTTAGCTTCAGTGTAACGCATCGCTGCAAAAGATTTTGGGTCATCGCTGCTTCCCCAGTTACCTTGTCCGCTAATCAATGGATAGCGATAACTAAAGGGCTGCGCCATCAGTACCATGGCTTCATAGCAAGCACTATCACCGTGTGGATGGTATTTACCTAAGACATCACCCACGGTGCGAGCGGATTTTTTTGGTTTGGCGGTGTGACGAAGTCCCAGTTCGCTCATGGCATAAATAATGCGTCTTTGAACGGGCTTGAGTCCATCAGCAAGGTGTGGTAGCGCTCTATCCATGATGACGTACATGGCATAATTTAAATAAGCAGCTTCGGTAAATTGAGCAATAGAACGAGTATCAATAGAAGTTGTTATGGTGTTTGTCATGGTCGTTATTATCAAAATTTAAGTGAAAAATGCGCTCATTATAGCAAAAAACATGATTTTTTGATGTCTTTGCCAGTCAAATCTACTACAATAACCGATAATTTTATAAAGAAGTTTTTTTAAGATGATTGAATGTAAAAACCTTTTGGTATTTAGAAATGGCAATGAGTTGTTTGGTGGGGTAAATCTGCAGCTGCATAAGGGACAAAAAATCGCCTTAACTGGTTCAAATGGTGCAGGCAAATCAACCTTTTTTTCAGTGATTTTGGGCGAACATCATAGTGAGAGCGGCTCAATTCATGTGCCAGATGATTGGCAGATTGCTCATATGGCGCAAGAAGTTTTAGCGACCACACAAAGCGCCGTGGATTATGTACTGATGGGTGATAGTGAATGGTATGAATTGAATCAACAAATTCAAAATGCCAATGAGTTGCCCGAAGAGATGATTGCTAAAATTTATCAACGATTTGATGAAATACACGGGTTTGCCACGCCTGCTAAAGCCGCACAAATTTTATCTGGTTTGGGTTTTTGTGAGGCGGACCATCAAAAAAGCGTTGCTAGCTTTTCAGGGGGCTGGCGGATGCGTTTAAATCTTGCTAAAACCTTGATGTGTCGTGCTGACATTTTGCTACTTGATGAACCAACCAACCATTTGGATTTAGATGCTATTTTGTGGCTAGAAGAATGGCTTTTAAAATTTGATGGGGTAATTTTGGTCATCAGTCATGACAAAGCATTTATGGATAATTTATGTACACATATTTTGCATATTGAACAAAAAACCATGCAAATTTATACAGGTAACTACAGTCAATTTGTCCAGATACGCAGTCAAAGACTCAGTCAGCAGCAGCAAGCTTTTGAAAAACAGCAAGCCACCAAAGCCCATTTAGAAGATTACATTCGCCGTTTTCGTGCAAAAGCTACCAAAGCCAAACAAGCCCAAAGTCGTATCAAGCAATTAGCTCGTATGAGTGAGCTGGCTCCTGTCATGGCAGACAGTGAATTTAGTTTTGCGTTTTACCCACCGGCTTATATGGCAAGCCCTTTGATAAGCCTTGATAATGCATCCATTGGCTACAATGAACCAATTTTAACCAAAGTTAATTTGCAAATCACCCCTGATATTAGGCTTGGTATCTTGGGGGCAAATGGAGCTGGAAAATCGACCTTGATAAAATCTTTGGTGGGTGATTTGCCACTGCTGTCAGGCGTGCATAAAGTTTCTGAAACGTTAAAACTTGGTTATTTTAACCAGCATCAAATGGATGGTTTGGACAGTACAGCAACGCCATTAATCTTACTTCGTAGATTGGCAGGGCAAACGTCGGATGCTGATTTACGGGCATTTTTGGGTAGTTTTGACTTTAAGGGTGATAAAATCGATACACCATGTCAATTATTTTCAGGCGGTGAACGAGCAAGATTGACACTGGCATTAATTGTGTGGCAACGACCAAATGTGTTGATATTGGATGAACCAACCAACCATTTGGATTTATCCATACAAAATGCTTTAATGTTGGCTTTGCAAGATTTTTCAGGCGCCTTGGTGCTTGTATCGCATGATAGACAGCTTATCATGTCAGTTTGTGATACACTGATTTTGGTAGCAGATGGTAAAGCATCAGAGTTTATAGGGGATATGGACGATTATGCCAATTATCTAAAACAGGCGCGTCTAAATAAAGCTAAAGAAAATGAAATTAACCTTCCAAAACTTGAGCCAACCAAAGAAGAAAAACGCAAAATCGCAGCGCAAAATCGCCAAAAAACGGCTCCTTTACGTAAACAAATTGAAAAATTAGAACAAGAACTTGGTAAAAAAGAACAGATTTTATCTAATATTGAACATGCGCTCAATGACAATGCAATGTATGATGTTGCAAATAAAGATAAACTTTTGACATTGCTTGATGAACAAACTTTGGTCAAAAAAACCCTTGCTGAAATTGAAGAATCGCTACTTTTGTTGATGGATGAACTAGAAGAATTGGAGCGAAGTTTTGAGTAAATTTGCATCGTTGGAGAGGATATGGCAACTAATGTACCTGATTATTATCAAATTTTAGGTGTGCCGTTTTCGGCAGATTTTGATGCGATAAAAAAAGCATATCGTTATTTGGCAAACCAACATCACCCAGATAAAAACGGTGGTCAAGAAGCCGATTTTGCTTTGATTAATGAAGCTTATCATGTGCTAAAAGACCCCATTAAACGTAAAAAATACGACAATCTTTATCAGCGACATTTTGGCGTAAAAAATTCTTATCATGCTTTTGATGCTCATGGCGTGTTAAAACATCTTGGTCGGCAATTTGGACAGTTTGTTAAAACCGCTGAGACTTTTTTTTCATCAAATATAGATAATTTGAGTAAAAAACCTCGCTTGACCATTGATTTTAATACAGCGATGATGGGCGGTGAATTGACATTTAAATTTTTAAACAAGTTCACCAAAGTTATGTTGCCTAAAGGTTTATATCCTGATGCCAAAATTAAACTGATGATACAAAATACTCCAGTCTGGTTTAGAATAGACGTAACCACGCCAAAAAACATCACATTAAATAAAAAAGACGTGCATCTAACGCATTTTTTAGATATTTGGCAAGTAGCTCTTGGTGAAAAAATTACAGTAACGTATGGCAGCCAAATATTGCAAGTTGATTTATCTACCGTTGATACCAATCAGCCAATTTTATTTGTCAATCAAGGCATTCCAGCACTAAACGAGCAAAAAGCTGGTAATTTATACATTTATCTGGTTATCAATGCACCCAATTACTATAGATTGACGGGTGAACAAAAACAAGCATTTTTAGCCTTAAAACACAGTTTTGATTGATACGTAAAGGTTATCATGACCGCATTTTGATGATAAAAGTATTAAAAAAATGCTAAAATACAACAAACTTTTTTGGAACAATCCCATGACCAACATTACTACTGACCGCATTTTGATTTTGGATTTTGGTTCGCAATACAGTCAGCTGATTGCTCGGCGTGTGCGTGAGGCAGGTGTGTACTCTGAAATGCGTGCCTTTGATATAACCGATGAAGACATTCGTGCGTTTGCTCCCAAGGGAATTATTTTATCAGGTGGACCTGAAAGCGTTTATCAAAAAGACGCTCCATCTGCGCCTAAAGCAGTATTTGAACTTGGCGTGCCAGTTCTTGGTATTTGTTATGGATTTCAAACAATGGCTGTACAACTGGGTGGGCAAGTCAAAGCAGGCGATGTGCATGAATTTGGTTATGCTATGATTGATGTGCTGCATGAAGATAAGTTATTGCACAATATCAAAGACAACCAAAATCAATCTCAAGTATGGATGAGCCATGGTGATAAGGTGGTAAGTCTGCCAGAGGGCTTTATTGCAACGTCTAGCACTGGTAATTGTCCTTATGCATCAGCCAGTGATGAGACTCGAAATTTTTATGGCGTGCAGTTTCATCCAGAAGTTACCCATTCTGCTAAAGGCGTGGAACTAATTGCTAATTTTGTTCACAAGATTTGTGGTTGTGGTCGTGCGTGGAACTCAGACAATATCATTGAGCTGCGTATTAAACAATTACAAGAACAAATTGGCGATAATCAAGTGTTGCTTGGTCTATCTGGTGGTGTGGATTCTTCGGTTGTAGCGGCTTTATTGCACAAAGCAATCGGCGATAAACTCACTTGTGTATTTGTTGATAACGGGCTGTTACGCTTAAATGAAGGCAATCAAGTGATGCAAATGTTTGCTGAAAATATGGGCATTCGGGTGATTCGTGCGGATGCTGAAAACCGCTTTTTAACTGCATTAGCGGGCGTAACCGACCCAGAAGCTAAGCGTAAAATCATTGGTCGAGAGTTTATTGAGGTTTTTAGTGAAGAAGCTCGTAAACTCAATGGTGTAAAGTTTTTAGCACAAGGCACAATTTACCCTGATGTGATTGAATCTGCTGCTAGCAAACATGGCAAAGCTCATGTCATTAAATCCCATCATAACGTTGGCGGCTTGCCAGATGATTTGGCATTTGAACTGGTTGAGCCTTTACGTGATTTGTTTAAAGATGAAGTGCGTAAATTAGGCGTGGCTCTTGGCATTCCTCATCATATGATTTACCGTCATCCATTTCCAGGACCTGGATTGGGTGTGCGTATTTTAGGTGAAGTTAAAAAAGAATACGCTGATATTTTGCGTCTTGCGGATGATATTTTTATGCAAGAACTGAGAGCTAGCGGCTGGTATGATAAAACCGCGCAAGCCTTTGCAGTATTTCAACCGATAAAATCCGTCGGAGTGGTTGGTGATGGTCGCCGTTATGCGTGGGTGATTGCCTTACGAGCGGTAGAGACGGTGGACTTTATGACCGCGCGTTTTGCCCATTTGCCATATGAGCTGATTGATAAAATTTCAACACGCATTATGAATGAAATCAAAGAAGTATCACGTGTGGTATATGATGTATCAAGTAAACCACCAGCAACCATTGAATGGGAATAAATAACAACGATTAACTGGTTGGGATTTGGTTTTGATAGCTTAACCAAATCCCTGCTCGTTGCCCTTTAAAATCGTAATAAGCGTCTATCTTTCCCCATACAAAAATACGTTTGGTTTGAAATAATTGATTTAGCCACAGGTTGTACTGGCGTTGTTTGTTTAATTCCTGTTCTTTCTGCCAAGTTTCCCAGAAAAATTCTTTTTCATATTTGTGGAAAAATTTAATATCAACACCCCAAATTTTCTTTTGATAAAAACATAAATTAATTTGAAAGTTAAAATCACCAATATTTATTTTATCCAAATAGACCCATAAATAACCATTTTTAACATCATAAATATCATAATCTAATAAGCTATTGTTAATATCATCAAGTAATAGGTTCTTATGAATAATAACATGATGAGTAAGATGAATATTTCCTAAACTATCAATGATAAAATCAGGGAGATTTTGCATAATAAACTTGGTTTATATAAATTTAAATTTCTAATAAAAAATTAATTGGACCATCATTGATGGAAAAAACCTGCATATCTGCGCCAAATTCACCGGTTGCAATGTTGGGATAAATTTGTTTGGCGTAATCAATCATATCATTAAATAATAATTTAGCTTGCTTAGGATGCATGGCTGGAGCAAAATCAGGTCGGCGACCGTTTTTGGTATTTGCCATCAAAGTAAACTGTGATACCAATAATAATCCACCATGAATATCAGATAAACTTTTATCCATTTTACCTAGTTTATCGGCATCTGTGATATTTTCAAAGATACGATAAGTTAAGATTTTATCAATTAATTTTTTAGCTTTATTTAAGTTATCATCATGTCCGATGCCAATATAAACCAAAATACCTTTTTCAATACTACCAATTGTTTGATTATCTACACAAACTTTAGCTTGTCTTACTCTTTGAATCAGTGCTTTCATTGTTTTCCTTGTTTTTTTAAAATGAAATAACGCATAAAATCATAAATCCAATTATAAATAAACGCATAAATACTAATGGCGATTGATAAACCAATATCCATAATAAATGCGTTTGATAAAAAAATATTTAATGCATAGGCAATAACAGGAGCAGTAAATAGTAGTAAACCACCTTCAAATAATAAAACATGTAATAATCTTATTAAAACACCACGATTTAAACGCTCACCTATAAAAATTTTATCAAAAAAATAATTAAAAATTACATTCCAAACCATTGCCATTATAGACATGATAACTGATAAACCAAACGTGGTGCTAATGTGATAAGAGTCTGACAATTTAATAATAAGAACAGAAATAACAATCGCACCCAATTCAAATAATACAGCGTGAAAAATACGCTCTTTAGTGGTCATTGGATGATTGGTGTTATTTAAGCTATTATTCATAATAGTTAATTTATTTTAATAAACTCATAATTGTAACATAATTTATTATTTTTTATTAGTAAGAAATTTATTAAAATCATCTTGTCTTTTGAGTAAATTTCATGAATAATAGAGTTTAAAGATTTTATTTATTTTGGAGATTTTTTATGAATATTGAAAAATATAAAACAGCATTATTAAATTTAAAAAATGAAATCAATCTCGTATTGATAAAATCAGCGACCATATTTATCATCCCCAAGACGACCTAAACCATCATTGGACTGACCAAGCGGTTGCAAGCCAAGAAAATGACATGCGTAAAAATTTACTGTTTGAAGCAGAACAAAGTATGACTATGGTAAACAATGCCCTTTTACGCATTGAAAATGGCAGTTATGGCATCTGTGCTAAATGTGGTGAAGAGATTGAACCGGGGCGTTTGGATGCCATACCATATGCTTGGCTTTGTGTAAAACACGCTCAGTAATCGTGCTTAATTGGTAAGTGTAACTACCCAAACTTCCGATTGCGAACCTAAACGAAATGGCACACCCCAAAAACCATAACCTGAGGATACAATGACGTGCATATTGCCAACTTTACCATAGCCATAAGCGATGGTATTTAGGGCTTTAACAATGAAGTTGGCAGGAAAAATTTGCCCATTGTGAGTATGTCCTGAGACTTGTAAATCAATTGGCAGTTCGGCGTTCTGGTCAATTTGGCTTGGACGATGGTCTAATAAAATAACTAAATTATCAGTATCTACCCCCAAAAGTAGCTCCTGAGTGTTTTTTCGGTTTGTGGCGTGGTCATCAAATCGACCAATAATAGTGATGGGCGTGCCATTAATGGTTGTGCTGGCAGTTTTATCATCCAATAACACCGTACCAGTTTCTTTGATAGCAGAAGCAATGGCAAATCTTTGTTGATTGTTATATAAATCATGATTACCTAGACTGGCATAAACCTGATGATTGGCAGATTTAACCACGGCTTCAAACGCAGGTTTCATGTATTTTTCATCATAAATATGAGTGTCATCATCCATAATATCGCCAGGCATAAGCAGCATATCAACACGTTCTTGATTTAAGATATGAGCAAGTTGATATAGTTGTTTGCTACCAAATAATTGCCCCAAATGCAAATCAGACACCATAGCAAGTTTAATTGGTTTATTGATGGGTTTATCTATTTTTAGGTTTAAATATCGTACGGTTGGGGTATAGGCATTGTATATGCTCATTGCAATTAAACTGATAAAAATCAATACAGATACGGTTCGAATTGCATGGGGATAATTTGGGGATAACTGAAAACGCTGACTGGCAAGGCTTGTTAAAAACGTCAAACCAAATGTCATCATCACAAACCATAAAATGGCAAGCCAGCTCATTGTTAGACGAAATTTACCAAAAAATAAACCCGCCAAAAAAAGATTGCTGATGATAAATATTGTAATAAAAAGTGCGGTTTTTGAAATGGAAAAATAAGGTTTACTAAACCAAAAAATCCCCTTAGCCAATCCAAAAGTAAACAGCTGATAAAATAATACAATACATGTCAAAAAAACCATTCGCATCAAACAGTTACCCCAAAAAATACCAAAGCCTGTTTGCCAATAAAATCTAAATTGAAACTTTTGGTTTTATAATCATAATTGACAAAACCAATATGCCCGCCATGTTTGGTGTCTAAAAGTTCCACATCTGCTGACACGTCGCCAGATACCGCCGTTACTCCTAAAAAAGGGTCATCTTTGGCAGTGATAATGAGTGTCGGTTTTTGAATTTGATTTAAAAAAGGTAGGGCAGATGATTTTTGATAATAGTCATTTTTTGAGCGAAAACCATGACGTGGTGCGGTAAAGGCATTATCAAAATCACTAAGGCGTTTGGCATTTTTTAAAACGTAAACTTCATCACCTGTAAGCTGATTGGCAAGGGCTTTTTTGATAATTGGGTTTAGTAGATATGGGGTGTAAATATGCCGTCCAAAAAATCGTTCCATCGCCACTGCTGCGCTGGCTAAGTCTACAGGTGCTGATACTACAACCGCTTTTTGGCAGATTGCATCAGAGCCATATTCTCCCATATATTTGGCTAGGGCATTGCCACCAAGCGAAACTCCAATGGCATAAATGCAGGAGAATTTTTCTGCTAAATGGTTTAGATAATGATGAATCTCTTTGGTATCACCTGCGTTATAAAATACCTTACCAGACACTGCAACGCCACCACATGAGCGAAAATGAGCCACAACAAAATTCAGCCTGGCTTCATGTACAATTTTTGCCAATGTTTTAGCATAATGACTTTGACTTGAACCTTCCATGCCGTGAAATAGTACCACAATAGGCGCGATATACTTGCCGTTTTCATCTTTTTGTTTATTGGCAAACAAATAATCAAATGCTACATCGCTTTCTGATAACGAATCTTTAATCAATTCGCGTTCATATTTTGGATTGAATTTGACCAAGTAACGAGGAAGAATGGTTTGTAAATGGGGGTTTTTGAGCCAAATGGGGGGATTAAAATACATCATAATTGTAAATTTACCAACTTGATAAAAAGATTAAAAAATTTGATAGATTTGCTGCAATTAAATTTTTATTAACCAAAACATACCTGACCAAGCACAACACCTGACGCTGCTCCTGTTACCTCAGGTAAATTACCCGCCTGCATTAGTATGCTTTGACGAGCTAGCCAAGCAAAAGCGCACGCTTCTACCCAGCTTGGCGAAAGCCCTTTAGCATCAGTGGTGGTTACTTGCCAATCAGGTAGCAAATTTGCCAATCTTTGTAAAAGATAAACATTATAAGCGCCACCACCACACACAAAAAGTTGATTATGTTTTTGGGTGAATTTATCAATTTCACGGCTGGCTGATAATGCTGTAAATTCACATAAAGTAGCCTGCACATCTTGAGGTGAAATATCAAAATCAATCAAAATATCATCAAGCCAAGCCAAATGAAAATCTTCTCGCCCTGTGGATTTGGGTGCGGATTTGGATAAAAACTCATGCTGCATCAATCGGTCTAATAGAGCAAAACTTACCGCACCTGATTTTGCCCAGTCGCCACTTTTATCATAGGGTGTGCCAAGATGGCGGTTTGCCCAGCCATCCAGTAGCAGATTTGCAACTCCCGTATCATAACCTAAAACAGCGTCGCCTAAAACCGTGATATTGGCGATGCCGCCTAAATTTAATACAACCTGCACGGTGTTTTGTATGTAATCATCAGATGATTGGTTTTGCCCAAAAATGGCTTGATGAAATGCAGGTACAAGAGGAGCGCCTTGTCCGCCAACCGCCATATCGCGACGACGAAAATCGCTGACCACACTAATTTTTGTTTTTTCAGCAAGTATATTAGGGTCAAGCAGTTGTAAACTAAAACCAAATTGCGGACGATGGCGGACGGTTTGACCATGGCAACCAATGGCAATGACGTCATCGGCAGTGATGAGCGATTTTTCCAAAAGCTCAAAAACCACTTGTGCGGCAAATTGAGCGTACAATACGCCACCATAACCCCAAAAATCCAGTTCGCTAAATCCTTGATAGTCATTATCTTGTAATTCATCAATGCCGTTAGGCGTGCAAAGCATCAACAAAATTTGTCTTAACTTTGGTGGAAACGGGCAGCTGTGTGTCGCGATTACAGAAATTTTATTGGCTGATTTTTCGTCAAATTGACAGATAACTGCATCTAAAGCATCTAGACTAGTACCACTCATCATGCCAATATAATAGCCTTCATTATCGTGATTTAAATCAAAAAGTTCATGCAAGTCTTCTAGGTGTTGATTTTCTAACATAAAAGCCCAAATTCAATTTTAAAATTATTAATTAGCATAACAAATTTAATTAAATTTTACCTAAATTTTACCTAAATTTTACCTAAAATTTGCCAAAAATAGGATAAAAAATATCTATATTCTTGCGGGTGTAACAAAATATTTCTTATTGGTGAGTGATTGATGAGCATATTTTCTCAAAAATTACACTTGTTCAGTATTTTGTCAAAATGCTAATTTGATGATTGCAAAGCAAAAAAGTCTTTGTTATATTATGCTTACTTTTTTAGTTGTCTCAATTTAGGAGCATTTATGAAAAAATCTCTATTAATCGCTAGCGTTATTGCTGTAGCTTCTATGCCTTTAGCTCATGCAGATTATGCATCAGATTCAAGAGCAGCTCATGGTTCTACCAAAACTACAAAGACAGTGAACTATCAGTGTCAAAATGGCAAGAACGTGCGTGTAACTTATGGTTTTAATGCTCAAAAATTACCTACTTATGCTCAAGCTAACATTGATGGTAAAAACCGCTTTTTACCAATCAATCTAAATCGCAGTGATAATGTAGATACCGTGTTTGGTGATTCTAACAACTACAGCATCATGACAGACGCTATGACTTTGGCTAACCACAGAAGCAAAAGCATCAACATTCAAAGCGCATCTGGCGAGTTTGCTTTCAAAGGCTGTAGCCCAAGAAGATAAATTTAATATCAAATAGTTGATATTAACATCACGCCCTAAAAGCAAAAGTTTTTAGGGTGTTTTTTTGTGATGAAGAAAATCAATCTTGTTTATAATGTAGATTTGTTTAAATTTTAAATAAAAATCCCTTAATTTTATTTAAGAGATTTTTTTATATTTGATTATTTGTTTGCTTTTTTGGTAGGTTTTTTAGTAAGCTGATTTTTAGCAAATCGCTCAACGAGTATAAAATCAATTTGTACTGTATCCATATTAACCGCAGCAACCTTAACTTTGACTGCATCACCAAGTGCAAAAACATCACCAACTTCACCAATTAATGTGTGTGATACTTCATCAAAACGGTAAAATTGTGGCGGTAAATTTGAAATATGAATCAATCCATCAATAAACAATTCATCAAGTGTAACAAACACCCCAAAGCTGGTTACGCTACTGATAGTTGCAGTGTATTCTTCGCCGATATATTTGCTCATATAATGGCATTTTAACCAAGTTTCTACCTTACGACTGGCTTCTTCAGCGCGACGCTCTGTGTTTGAGGTATGTTCGCCCGCCTCATCAAGTGTTTTATATAAAGGGGTTTTGGCTTTTATGCCTGTAACCGCGCTTTTGATTGCACGATGTAAAATCAAATCAGGATAACGGCGAATAGGCGATGTAAAATGACTGTATTCATCATAAGCCAAACCAAAATGCCCAATGCTGGTTGGACTATAATTTGCCTGCATCATAGAACGCAGTAGCATACTGTGAATGATGGCAACGTCTGGGCGATTGATGGTTTTGGCAATGGCATTTTGAAAATCTTGATGAGTGGGATTTTCTCTTGGAAAAGCAATACCAAAGTTTTTTAGATAATCAGATAATTTTGCAGTTTTTTCGTCGCTAGGTTTATCATGATTGCGATACAAAACAGGCAGTTTGTTTTTTAAAGCAAACTTAGCAGCGCAAGTATTGGCAAGTAACATACATTCTTCAATCAATTTGTGAGCATCCCCTCGCGTGCGTTTTTTGATGTCTAAAATATCGCCGTCATCGCCAAAAATAATATAACTTTCGGTCGTTTCAAACGCCATTGCTCCTCGTTCTTCATGCTTTTTATCCAAGATTTGATATAGTTGATACAGCGTATCTAAAGATTTGCAAACCTCAGAGTTGTTGATAAGCTCATTAGGTAGGGTTTGGTTGCTAGGGTCGTCAAAATAAGCATTAACTTGATTGTAGGTTAATCTTGCTTTTGAATGCATTACCGCAGGATAAAATTTAAATGCCGTTACATTACCAAAGCGAGACACACAAATATCAGCCACCATACATAAGCGGTCTATGTCTGGATTAAGTGAGCAAAGTCCATTGGATAACACTTCAGGCAGCATTGGGATGACTCGATGTGGAAAGTAAACGCTAGTACCACGGTCATAAGCGTCTATATCCAAATCAGAACCGGCTGTTACATAGTGGCTTACATCAGCGATTGCCACCACTATGCGGTAATTGCCCCCCGCTCGTTTTTGGGCAAAAACAGCATCATCAAAATCGCGCGCATCTTCACCATCAATAGTAATTAATGGTAAGTCTCGTAAATCTGTGCGACCCACAAAATCTTTTTCATTGGGCTCTTGGTATTGGCTTGCTTGCTCCAGTGTCTTTTGACTAAATGCTGATGGAATGGCAAAGTGGTGTAATGTGGTTTCTATAATCAGCTCTCGATCATTTAAGCTGGTAAGTAATTCAGTAATTTTTCCTGTGGCATATTCTTGATAAGTGGGAAAATCAATTAAGGATACTTTGACGCTATCGCCAATGGCAGCGTTGATTGTCGCTACATTATCATCAGTTACAGTAATTGGTTGATGACTATTTGAACCTGATAATTGCACAAAATAGCCCTCATCATCTTGGTCAAGTGTGCCAATAAATTCAGTATTGGCACGTTTTAATACTTGGGTTATTTTGGCCTCAGGTTTGCCTTTAAATTCTGTAGCAATTGCTTCAACAATATCGCCATCAAAAACCAATCGCAGCTGTTTTTCATGTAAAAACAAGTCAGGCATATCTGGCAAAACCACAAAACCAAAACCCTTAGCAGTGCTGGCAACTGTGCCTTTATAAGTGCTAGGTAGCGGAGCGACGTTAAAATGAATGCCATCACTGCGCTCTAATTGCCCATCTCTTAACATTGCTTTTAGACGATTATTTAGGGCAAAAAAACGTTCATCGTCGTGCAAAATATCAAAATGCATTGCCAAGCTTTCAACCGTTGCCGCTTTAGCTTGGTTGGTCATTTGGGCAACTGTTTGTAACAATAGCAGGCGTGATGGAATAGGATTTTGGTACTTGTCCGCTTCAGTTTTGGCGTTGGGGTCATTCCAGTTTGTTGTGGTGTTTTTCTTCATTCACTCATTCCTTAAATATAGCCTTGAGGTGATGGTATCAATTTATAAATTTTAAATTAAATGATAAAGGGGATGTGATATCTGGTTTAATTTTAGGTGTTTATATGGATAAATGCATGATAATATCAGCTATCATAACATAAAAGACAGGTGCTTCATGCAAAAAATTAGCCTACTATTTTTTAACCAACAAAACCAGTTGGCTATTAATAATGATATTTGGTTTGCCATTACTCAGATTGAGCAGCAACTTTTTGAGGATGCTTGGAATAAACAATCACTATTAGATAGTTTAAACCAATTTGGCACAAAAATGCTGATTGCCTTTGATGGTAACTGTGTGATTGGCTATTGTATTTTTAGCAGTGTTTTTGAAATCGCTGAAATTTTACGCATTGCGGTGAGCCAAAAACATCAAAAAATGGGGGTTGGTGAACAATTATTAATCAAATCTTGTCAAATTGCCAAAGACAATCAAGCTGAAAAAATGCTTTTAGAAGTGCGAATGGATAATTTGCCTGCAATCAATTTATATAAAAAACTTAAATTTTATCAAATAGATATTAGAAAAAATTATTATCAATGTAGCCATCAAAAGGTAGATGCATTGATTTTTGAAAAAAATTTATTGGCGTGAATTTTGCTAGTTTGACAAAATTTGTTGGTATTATTTTTATGAATAAAAATTAACCATATTTATTGATATAATTTTAATCATAAAAAATTATATCGTTACAATAAAAAACAATTAAAAAATAATTAGTTGATTTTCATAATAAAAATTTTATTTTTTGATTAAAATTTATCCTATTTATAATATTCTTTATTTATTGGCATACTCTTTGCAAAAAATTATTCATGTTTAATTAAATTTCACTATTTTTTCTTAACTATTAGGAAAACAAATCATGAATAAAGTTTATCGCTTAGTCTGGAACAAGGCAACCCAAACTTGGAATGCCGTGTCAGAATATGCCAAATCTCAAGGTAAATCTTCTAATGCTGTTATTATGCCAAGTTTGAAAGGTGCCTATAGAGTAATGCGTACATTCATGCGATTTGCTTATACAGCATTGATGTCAGCTTTACTTTTATTAAGTGGGCGAGCGGCAATTGCAGTGACTGGTACCACTACAAGTAGTGGTACATCTGTGACAAATGCAGGAAGTCATAACACCTGCTACTATGATACCACAACTCAAAGTGTTGTTTGTGGTGATGCGTCAACAAAAGTTCCTGGTGTTTATGGAGCTGGAACCTCTAGCGCGCCTTCAAGAATTTCTCAATCTGTAGTATTGGGTCAAGGTGCAGAAGTAGCAGATAGTTTTTCACGAGAAAGCTCTACCGATACAATCATGCACTCTCACGCTGTTGCAATTGGACAGACGGCAAAAGCTAATGGTTATCAAAGTGTTGCGGTTGGGGCTAATTCTGAAACCAGCCGCCGTTCAACAGCACTAGGTTTTGGGGCTAAAGCAGGCGGTCATAACAAAACCACAGCAGCCCCTGATGGTGAGCTTTATGGTGTAGCAATTGGTTATAAGGCAGACGCTCCACGTCATCACAGTATTGCCATTGGTGCTGAAGCAAAAGTCAATGCAATTGCTACAACTGATACTGCACGTTCGGATGCAATTTTACAATCCAATCCTCAAAATGGTTTGATTGATGGCGCGACATCCGCTAGTGATTCTGCTGGAGCAATGGCATTGGGTCGAGGCACCAAAGCTAATGGGTATGCTGCTATAGCACATGGTTTAAATGCTGAAGCTACAGCTGCTTTTTCTACAGCAATTGGTGCAAACTCTAAAGCAGATAAGATGGAAACAATTGCATTGGGTTCTCGTGCTGAGGCAACAGAACATCACGCAATTTCAATTGGTAGTAGTTTTAAACAGGATGGAGCAACCAAAGCCAGTGGAGAAAACTCTATTGCGATTGGTACAAAAGCGCAATCTGCTACCAATAACACCATCGCGATTGGTGCAAATTCTAAGGTTTCTGGCACAACCCCTATCGCAGCAGGTAGTAGTGTTATGTCTGGTATTTCTGGAATTGCAATTGGTTCAAAAAGTGAAGTAAATAATCGTAATTATGGTATCGCTATTGGTGAAGATGCATTTGTTGGCACTTATAATGAAACTAAAAAAATTGGAGGATTGTCTTATTATAATCAAGATCGCGATGATCAATCAAATGATGCAGGGCGTCCTGGTATAGCAATTGGATGGAAAACACAATCTACCGGTGATGATTCATTGGCATTGGGTAATGACTCTATTGCAACAGGACGTTCATCTGTTGCTATGGGTAAAGCAGCTTATGCTGAAGATACGGATGCTATTGCAATTGGTAATAGTGCTCGTGCTGGACAACCAGCGTCCATAACCTCTGGTTCAAAAGTAAGTAATCATAATTCTACTGCTATTGGTTCTTATGCAGAGGCAATTGGAGGATGGAATACAGCAATTGGTACTCGTGCCTATACTAATGCTAACGGTGCATTGGCGGCAGGAACGATGGCATCAGCGGAGGGACAAAGGGCAACAGCTGTTGGTTCGTTTAGCTTTGCTGAAGGTAAGGCTAGCACGGCATTGGGTTATCACACCATTGCTACCAAGACTGCTGTTTCGGGTATCGCGATGGGTACAGGTGCAGTGATAGATGGACAAATGTCGGGCGCTTGGGCGGCAGCACCTCATGCCAATCCACATCAATACGATAATGCCAAACGCAGCATTGTTGGCGGTGAAGGCAACTATGCGATTGGTAATGAAAACATCGTTGGTAATTTAACTAAAAACAGTGTTGTTTTTGGTAACAAAATTAAAATTGGTGCTGAGGGTGCGACACTGACATCAACCAATCCTGCTGGTCAAGGTAATAGTATTGCGAGCCGTGAAGAAGCGGTTACCTATACCAATGCTACAGCATTAGAAAATGCAGTCGCTATTGGTAACAGCTCAAAAGTAACTGTGAGTAATGGTGTGGCATTGGGTTCAAACAGCGTTGCTAATGTAGACAAAGAAGAAGAAGGCAGTGACCCATTAAACGCTGTTACTAATAAACAAAATAGCACCTGGAAGGCCACTCATGCTGCAGCATCTGTTGGTGATGGCATAGACGTTACCCGTCAAATCACTAGCGTTGCTGCTGGTAAAAATGATACAGATGCAGTCAATGTCGCACAATTAAAAGCGGCTGGATTTGAACTATCAGTATCACAAACAGGTGGCGGTATTTCAGCAGATAAGACTCAACCTAGCAATCTATCTGACAAAAAAGTTAAAAACGGTGAAACCGTTACTATTGATGCTGGTAAAAACATTGAAGTTACCCAAACTGGTAAAACGATAAGCATTGCTACCAAAGATAAGGTGGAGTTTACCGAAATAACTTTGGGTGATGCAACAAATAACACAGTTCTGACGTCTACCGCTAACGGTTTGGATGTAGGTGGTGATAAGATTACCAATGTTGCCAATGGCACTGCTGATAAGGATGCAGTAAACGTAAGCCAATTAAAAGCTGCCCAAGCTGCTGCTACCAGCAAGGTAGCTGCCGGTAATGGTATTAGCGTTACACCGGTGGTGGATGCAACCACCGGTAGTACGACTTACACGGTAGCAGCTGATACCACTACGCTGAATGTAAGCAACGGTACTGGCGGCAACCCTGCGGGTAAAGTCATTGCTCCGGCTGCCGCTGATGCCAACAAACTGGCGACAGCAGGTGATATTGCTAATGCCATCAACAACAGCGGCTTCAACATTGACGCTGGTGGCAATGTAGTAGGTACTTCTACTGCCGCCACTGCCAAACCCGGCAGCACCCTGACCCTCAAGGCAGGCGACGGACTGAGCGTGAAACAAGATGTGGACGCCAACGGTGATCAAAGCTACACCTACACCGTCAACGCCCAATCTGTGGTGCAAGATGCCCAGCTTCCTGTTGTATACGCCAAAGCCGACGGCACAAAGGTGTACAAACGACCCGACGGCAAATTCTATGACGCACCGACAGGCGGTAACGAAGTAGCCGCCGGCGACGTGATTGCCAGCATGCAGAATGCAGCCGGCAATACCACTGCACCGACCACGTTGGCTAATGTGAAGAGCAACCTGGCTGATGCCGCTGCTGCCACTACCAATCCGGCCAATAACGATCGTGCTACCTTGGCAGCAGGCAACAAAGGCAACAACGCCGCCACCGTTAACGACGTATTGAACGCAGGCTTTACCGTACAAGGTAACGGCGCAGACAAAGACTTCGTCACCCACGGCGACACCATCAACTTCGCCAACGGCCAAGGCACCGTAGCCAACGTCAGCACCGCAGGCGGAGTGACCACCGTGAAGTTCGATACCCCGATGACTTATGCTGACGCATCAGGCAACCCGACTACTACACCGAGCAACCAAGTGAACCTGGTAGGCGGTACTGCAGGCAGCCCAGTGACTTTGGGTAACGTAGCGGACGGCAACATTGCTGCAGGCAGCAAAGAAGCCATCAACGGCGGCCAACTGCACGACCTGAAAGAAAATGGCTTCAAGATCAGTGACGGCACGACTACCGATACCGTCAAGTTGACTGAGACCGTTACCTACAAAGGCGACAGCAACATCGTCACTACCGTAACCGACAACCAAGTGGGCTTCAAGCTGGCCGACAGCATCACCGTAGGCCCGGCCACCGGCGGTAACCCAGTTAAGATCGACGGCAATGCCGGCACTGTAACCGGACTGACCAATAAAACTTGGAATCCTGCGGCAATTACCAGCGGTCGTGCTGCTACTGAAGATCAGCTGAAAGCGGCAGTGGCCACTACTCCGTTAACAGTTGCCAACGGTAAAGTAACCCCACCAGCTGCTGCTGATGCCAACAAACTGGCGACAGCAAGTGACATTGCTAATGCAATCAACAACAGCGGCTTCCAAGCCACAACAGGCGGTAATTTAGCTAGCGGCAGCAATGCTACACCTACTACCGTTAAACCTGGTCAGAAAGTAACCTTTGCAGCTGGTAACGGTTTAACTGTAAAACAGGATATAGACAATGTTAGCGGCAACCAAACGTACACCTATGCATTGGATGCCCAATCTGTGGTTCAGGATGCGCAAACGCCAGTTGTGTACACCAAAGCTGACGGCAGCAAAGTGTACAAACAGCTGGACGGCAAATTCTATGACGCACCGACAGGCGGCAACGAAGTTCCAGCCGGTGACGTGATTGCCAGCATGCAGGATGCAGCAGGTTCCACTACTGCACCGACCACGTTGGCTAACGTGAAGAGCAATCTGGCTGATCCTGCTGCTGCCACCACCAATCCGGCCAATAACGATCGTGCCACACTGACTGCCAACAACAAAGGCAACAATGCCGCTACCGTTAATGACGTATTGAATGCGGGCTTTACCGTACAAGGTAACGGTCAGGACAAAGACTTCGTTACCCACGGCGACACCATTAACTTCGCCAACGGTCAAGGCACCGTAGCCAACGTAACGAGCTCCAATGGCGTGACTACCGTTAAGTTTGATACCCCGATGACCTATGCTGATGCATCAGGTAACCCCATCAGCACCCCGAGCAACAAGGTAAACCTGGTAGGCGGTACGGCGGGTAGCCCGGTTACTTTGGGTAACGTGGCTGACGGCACTGTTGCTGCAGGCAGCAAAGAAGCTGTGAATGGCGGTCAGTTGCATGCTACGAACCAGAATGTTGCCAATAATGCGACCAACATCGCTAAAGGCATCAACTTCGGAGGTACTACCGGTAGCAACAACTACCAGCTGGGCGATACCATCAACGTGAAAGGCGACAGCAACATCACCAGCACTACAGTAGCCGGCGGTGCACAGTTAGCCTTGAATCCGAACCTGAACGTAACCAGCGTAACCACCACCGATGCGGCTGGTAACAAAACTGTTACGAGCGGTAGTGGTGTAACCATCACTCCGGCGGCAGTCGGCAGCAATCCTGTCAGTCTGACTACGAGTGGTTTGAATAACGGCGGTAATAAGATTACTAACGTTAAAGCTGGCGAAGATAACACGGATGCAGTAAACGTAAGTCAATTAAAAGCTGCTCAAGCTGCTGCCAAAACAACTGCAACAGCTGGTAAAAATATTACTGTAAAACCAACAACAAATCCTGACGGTTCAACCAATTATGAAATTGCCACTAAAGATGATGTAACTTTTAGCAAAACTACAGTTGGTAATGTTGTTACAGATGGTGCAACTGGTAAGATTACAGGCTTGACTGCGGGCGATGTCTCTGCAACCAGCACTGATGCGGTAAATGGTAGTCAGCTACACGCACATGGCGCAGGTGTAAAAAATATTATTGGTGGCAATACAACTTATAATCCAGCAACTGGCAATTACACTAATGCTGATATTGGTGGTACTGGCAAAGATAATATTGATGCAGCTATCAAGGCAGTAAAAACAGAAGTAAAAGCAGGTGATAATATTGCAGTTACTTCAAATGTAGATGCAGATGGTAAAACCACTTATACCGTTGCAACCAAAAAAGACTTAGTTGTAGACAGCGTAAAAGCGGGTGATAAAGTTACCTTAAATAATGCTGGTTTGACGGCTGGTAATGTCTCAGTTACTACAGGTGGTATTAACGCAGGTAATACAATTATTACCAATGTGCAAAGTGGTTTAAATGGTAAAACACTTGAACAGATTAAAGCTGATCCAAATGCCACTGAACGCAACAATGCTGCTACCATTGGTGATTTAGCCACAGTGCAAAATAACGTTACTAACATCAACAATAACTACAATACCGTTGTTAATAAAGTAATTGGTGGCACAACACCTGATGGCAAAGTTACGGATGCGAATGGTAAAATTGTCAAAGATAACAAAGGTAAGGAAGTTAATGTATCAGATGCATTAAAAACTTATAACGTTTCAGGCAACCATGCTAAAACAGACAATACACTCATCACTGCCATCAAAAATATTAATGAAGGAGGTATCAAATTCTTCCACGTTAATGATGGTACAGGAAACCAAAACGTTACTGGAAGCGATACGCATGCTGAAGATTCTGCTGCTTCTGGAAACTTTGCAGCAGCGGTGGGTTATCAAGCCAAAGCCTCTGGCGCTAATGCAATTGCCTTTGGTAATGGAGCTGAAGCAGCTGCTAAAAATGCCATCTCTATCGGTACAGGCAACAAAGTTTCAGGTGAAAACTCAGGCGCTATTGGTGACCCATCAATTATTACTGGCAATAACAGCTATTCAGTGGGTAATAACAACACTGTCAGCACAAATAACACCTTTGTACTGGGTAATAATGTTACGCAAACAGTTGATAATTCAGTATTCTTAGGAAATAATGCAGCATCAACAGGCGTACACACAACGGCAAATGGTGGCAATTACACCTATGCTGGCATGAATGATGCAGGTGTTTCAGGTGTTTCCAATGTTGTGGGTGTTGTTAGTGTTGGCAAAGAGGGTGAAACTCGTCAAATCCAAAATGTTGCTGCTGGTGTTGTATCAGCAACGTCAACTGACGCGATCAATGGTAGCCAATTGTACGCTACAGCAGAAGGGCTTGCAGGAACCACTATTAACATGGGTAATCAGTTAAATAACCGTATTAATGAAGTTAAAGACGATGCTAATGCGGGCGTATCATCAGCAATGGCAATGGCAGCGTTACCACAAGCTTACATTCCAGGTAAGTCTATGCTGACAGGTGGTATGGCAACTTATAATGGTCAAGGCGCAGTGGCTGTTGGTTTGTCAAAACTGTCAGATAACGGTCGTTGGGTGCTAAAAGTAAGCGGTTCTGCTGATACCAAAGGTAATGCTGGCGGTGCTGTAGGTGCAGGTTTCCACTTCTAATTGAGCTTGTTTAAAATAAGAATGCTGCAAAAGTGGCATTCTTTTAAGGAAAAATTTGATGAAACAGTTTAAAAAAATTACATTAACTTTAGCGGTTGCTACTTTAGCACTAACAGGGTGCATGGGTACAAAACATCTAAGCCACAATATTTCTGATGAAGGTCGCACTCAAAACAGTGATGATATTGTTTTCCCTGAATTGGATAAGGCATGGCAAAAAGATGGTCAATTTCCAAACAGTGAAAATCTATCCAAAATCCGCGCTGGCGTTGGCAAAGATGAATTGTATCAATTGCTTGGCCGACCACATTTTAGCGAAGCGCACAAGGCACGTGAATGGGATTATATTTTAAAATTTTATCAACCAGACGAATCAGTTAAAATTTGTCAATATAAAGTGATTTTTGACAAAAACTATAAAGCTCAAGAATTTCACTGGTTGCCTGCTGATTGTGCAGATTATGCCACCATTCAGCCAAAAGAAACAAATGTTACTATCAATCCAGTAGTTCCAATGGTGCAAGCTCCTGCTGCTCAAAAATTGCATCGTGATAATTTTGGTATTGGCGCCGATACTTTGTTTGCTTTTGACAAGTGGGAGCTTCAACATATGCAATCACAAGGTCGTGCCGAACTTGATGATTTAGCGATTAAGATTTTGGCGTATGGCGATAGTATTAATCAGGTTATGGTAACAGGTTATACCGACCGTTTGGGCGATGATATGTATAACATCAATTTATCATTACTACGCGCTCAGACGGTACGTGAATATTTGGTATCGCAAGGCGTAGACCCAAATGTCATTGTGGCAACTGGTAATGGTAAATTTACACCAACCAAAGAATGTACGAACAATCAATCTCGTAATGAATTAATTGATTGTTTGTATCCAAACCGTCGTGTGGAAGTATCGGTAAGTTATTTTAAATAACACCTGCAAAAATCGCTTGATAAACTAAAAAAACGATAAGCTCAAAAACTTATCGTTTTTTTTATTATAAAACGTTGATGATGCAGATGTTTGTGATTGACTTTTACTCATAAAAAGTGGTAATTGAGCAATTAGAACAGGTTACCAATTTAACAATAACGTGCATTCATAAAATTTAATTAAACACTTGATCGCAAGCGTCTTTGAAATAGGCAACAGTGCGTTCAATGTTTTGTAATTTATCTAGCCCAAAAAGTCCAATTCGAAAACTTTGATAGTTTTCGGGTTCATCAACTTGCAGTGGAGTGCCTGCAGCGATTTGCATGCCAGCTTGAGCAAACGCTAAACCTTTTTGAATATCAGCATTAACGGCATGACAAACGATGACACCAAAGGCTTGATAGGGATTTTTTGTAACGCTAAAGACGCCTTTGTCTTTTAATACGGCTAAAATTTTTTGCCCTAATTCAATTTGCGCCAATTTTAGTTTGTCAAAACCAAAATTTTCACACTCTTTTAATGTGTCTCTTAGCTGACGTAATCCATCAGTTGGCATGGTAGCATAATAGGCATGACCGCCATTTTCATAAGCAGTCATGATGTTTAACCATGCTTTCAAATCCAAAGCAAAACTGTTAGGAGTGCTTTGCAAAACCAGTTCTTTGGCATGATTAGATAGCATAACAAGCCCAGCGCATGGCGTACTAGACAGCCCCTTTTGAGGAGCGGACAACAAAACATCAATTCCAAGCGCCTTCATATCAAGCCAAATACAACCAGATGCGATGCAGTCAATAATCAAGATTCCGCCAACTTCATGTACAGCATCCGCCAAAGCTTTGATATAGTCATCTGTTAGCATCATACCAGATGCAGTTTCTACATGGGGAGCAAAGACCACCTTAGGGCGATGGGTTTTAATAAATTCTGTTACTTGAGAGACATCAGCTGGCTCAAAAAAGGCTTTATTATCAATCAGTTCATAATTTGCTTTAAAAACTTGACTACTTTTGGCAATATTGGCTGCATCTAAAATTTGTGTCCAGCGGTAACTAAACCAGCCATTTCGGATAATCACCACATCACTATCTTTGGCAAAACATCGTGCCACTGCCTCCATGCCAAAAGTTCCAGAACCCGGCACAATAGCGACAGTGTCGGCTTTATATAGATTTTTTAACAAAGAAGATAGGTCAGTCATTACCGTTTGGAAGGTTTTGGACATATGGTTTAAAGCACGGTCGGTATAAACCACAGAATATTCTAGTAAGCCGTCAGGGTCAATATTTGCGTGAGGTAGGGTAGTGTTTAATCTAGTCATTTACAGCTCCTTGTAAAAATGTAAACTTTACTTTACCCAAAAGCCATCTAAAAAGCAAATAAATTTCTTAAAACAACCAAAATTATCCAGAATAAGGTTTGTTGCGATAAGTTTTTAGGGTATTAACTGCGCTTTCTAGCGTTGTTCCATCAGAAACTTTAGCAATCTCAGTGATGAGCTTTGATGGTGAATGTGTCAGTGTTTGGGTTAGTGTATGGGCAAATTCTTCCAAAACTGTTTTGGCATCATGACCTTTATCAAGTTTATTTTTAGCAAGTGCCAGCAGTCTTTCTTTGTGATTTTGGGTTATGGCTCGATAATCAGCAATCATGTGTTTGGCAACTAAAAGCTGCATCTGACTTTCAATATGACTGGTAAATTGACTGGCGAGCAGTTCAGCTTCAACCGCCGCTTGTTTGCGTTCTTCTAAATTTCCTTGAATGACGTGCTGCAAATCATCAACAGAGTACAAATAAACGTTGTCTAGATGCGCCACACTTGATTCAATATCGCGTGGAACTGCCAAATCTACCAATAATAAAGGATGTTGGCGACGCATTTTTTGCGCATTTTTAACCATCTCTTTGGTAATTAAAAGATTCATGCTGCCACTGCAGCTGCTTACCACATCCGCCATTGGCAAAACATCAGCTAGCTTATCCAAACTCACGCATTCGATGACAACGTTACGAACACTATTTTTTGCCATCTCCAAAAGCTCATCTTTGAGCGTCTGGGCACGCTCACTACTACGATTGGCAATGATAATCCGACTCATACCAAGACTGGCAACATTATGCGCAACCAAGCGGTTCATCTCGCCTGCTGCTACAATCAATAAAGTGGTTTTTTCGGGTTTATCAAAAATTTGGGTAACTAATTTGGCAGTGGCAAAGCCTAGCGTTACCGCTTGTTGACCGACTTTAGTATCTCGGCGAATGGTGCGAGCGGATGCAAAAATTTGTTGAGTAAGCCAATCAAAATGTCCACCAATGCCATTAGCTTCTTTGGATAATGATACTGCTTGGCGAATTTGCCCTAAAATTTGCGGCTCGCCTAAAATCATAGAATCTAAACCAGATGCTACCCGTAACCAGTGGTTGATGGCGCGCTGTTTTTCGTAAACGTATAAAAAAGATGAAATTTCATCTAAAGGTATTTGTTTAAAATCAGCTAACCATTGTTTGATTTTTAATGTGGATGTCGCAAATTCATCAGATTCATCCAATTCTTCGGTGGTATCATCAAAACCAACATACACTTCACTGCGATTGCATGTTGAAACGATAATGCTGCCATGAAATTTACCAAACGTTACCACAGTTTTTTTAAGCTCATCAATGGCATCTTTTATCTCGCCGCCAAAAGATAATCGCTCACGCAGAGCGACAGGGGCGGTTTTATGGTTTAATCCAATGACAGCTAATTTCATAGGCAATAAGAATCACTAAAATTTAGATAAAAACCACTTTATTATATCAAGTTTTTTTTGCTACGGTAAAACTGTTTTAATTGTTCATTTAGTAATTTAATGATTATATTTTAATCAAATATAATGAATTTATAAAATAGACAATTTCAATAGCTTGTAATTGGTGGAATATTACCATTATAATATTCAAAACAATCTTAGGACAATTATTGGGTTGGTTATATCATTTTAACAATATTTGGGTGAGTCGTGAGTATTTGGCAAAATCTCTGGCAAAAAATACACAAGGTTTCGCCCAAAATGGGTGATGATAAGCCTATTTTTATAAAAAATAGACGTTTTTATAAAAAATTTTTACCGCTATGTATAAGTGCTGTCATTGGTATTTTTGCGGTCAATGTATCTGCTCAAGCGGGGGTTTTTGACACGCTTTTAGACATTATATTGCCTTTTTATGATAAAAATAAAAAAAATCCACCCACTGCTAAACCTACTGATGATGCAATTGCCATTCAAGATGAGGAACAAAATTTTCAAGAATCAACAACTCAACATACAAATACAGATAACTTGATTGTTGATAAAACAAATTTGGATAATAAAACCTCCAATGCAATCAATGATGAGACTGATAGCTTATCAAATAGCAACAAAAATGACATTAAAAACAAGGACGATTCATTACCTGCCACAGCTCCAAAAGCTACTATTTCAAAAAATATATGGCTATCAAGCCCGCCTTCATCTATGGAAGAGCTGGATGCTAGCTTGCCTGATTTTTTATTGGATGATACTTTAATTGCAGGCGATACAACTCCAATGCTGGGTGAACCAGATTTGTATGCATTATTATCTGCCGAATTTGCTGCTGATAGGGGAGATGTTGAGGATGCTTTAACAATTTATAAAGCCGAAAGTTTTAAAGACAATGCCACAGCGGTATTTGAAAGAGCTTTGGCCTTGTCTATTGAATATGAAGAGCCCCAAAAATCATTAGCATTTGCCACTGCTTGGCAAATGAACAATCCCGAACACATTCCAGCATGGTTTTATGTGGCACATTTGGCACTAAAAGCCAAAGACTACAATCAAGCCGTGCAAACATTGGGCATGATTTTAGATTATGACAAACGCGCTGATTTAACTCAGATTTTAACTGGGATTGTGCCTGATGATTTGGAAGACCAGCGTTTACTTTTTTTGGCATTGCAAACGGTGGAAGAGGATAACCCATCAATTTCGGTATTAAAAGCTGGTCTATTGATGCAAATGGGCGACTATCAGCCTGCTATTTTATACGTTAATCAGGCGTTAAAAGCTGACCCAAAAAATTTAGCATACATCATGTTAAAAATTGATTTATTGCGTCTTTCTGGAAAGGATGATGAGCTTTGGCAATTTGTTGCTCAAAAACAACAAGAAATCCCCAATGAAAAAGAGCTGTATTTATATCAAATTCGTCATAAGATAGAAAACGGCGATTTAACCGATGCTTATCAACTTCTTTTGACTGCCTATACAAAAACACAGGATGCCGATGTGGCGCTTTTAACTGCGCTTGTGGCTTTGGATATTGGTGAATATACACAAGCCATAAACGTGCTAAAACCACTGATTCAAAACCCAGAATTTACCAGTCGCGCTCATTATTATTTGGGAATTGGTTATGAAAGAAGTGGCGATTTTGCGCAATCTCGTCATCATTATGAACGTGTGACTGACCATGAACACGCTTTGGATGCACGCACTAAAGTAGTTGGTTTTTATTTAATGGATGGACAAACTGATAAAGCTTTGGCAACGCTGGTAAGACTGCGTGATGAGCATGAAATGTACACAGCAGATAGTTATATTTTGCAGGCGGAAATTTTATTGCGTCAAGGCGATAAAAAATCAGCTGAAGATTTACTGCGTACTGCCAATCAAGAAAATCCCGATGACGACCGTTTGCTGTTTGCCAGTTTTAAAATCCTAGAAAATGAACTTAGTAACGAAGATAAACGTCTAGCCTTGGATAGATTATTGCTACTCGACCCTTATAATAATGAATATCTTTTAGCAGATGCCAAACTGCGTCTGATGATAAATCCTCAGGACCAAGACGCCCTAAAAGTTGCCAAACAAATTAGCCAATTAGATAGTAGTGACCCTCTTTATGATAGCCAATTGCAGTTAGAAGCACTAAAAGTTCTGTCCAATCAAGCTTTATCACAAGGTCAATTTGGCAAAGTGATTGAGTATTTGGAAGTGCCTTATGAAGTTGCTCCAGATTTAGATGTTGGAATTTTATTATTGCGTGGCTATCAAGGATTGGGCAAATACGATAAAGTTAATAGTTTGCTTGCTGATTTAAAACAAAGATTTGCTTTTGGACAAAATAAAACAGGGCAAGAACTGCAAGAATATTAGTGGCAACCATCTTGTCATAAACCATCCATTTAGTTTTATCATCAAAATATGACCATCATTACTCAATTTTTTTCATCATTTATCAAATCCATTAAATTATTCACCAAAGTTTTTTTATTAACTTGGATGGTTTTTTTGACGGCGTGTCAAACCATCAAACCCAAGCCTGTGGTTACAGATGAACACTTGGCATTTAGTATTACAGGTAAAATTGGTATTACCACCCAAACCCAGCATGGCAAAGAGGCAAGCAGCGCATTTTATACATGGAGCCAAGAAGATGACCGTTTTGGAATTAATTTAACGGGAGCTTTAGGTATTGGAGCGGCAGATTTAAGTTTTAATGGCAAAACTGCCAAACTTATTAGTGAGCGCACAGGTGAGATTTCGGCAACCAGTCCAGAAGAACTTTTGCAAAAAGCCACGGGTTTGAATGCTCCCATTAGTTATTTTCGTTTTTGGATTATTGGCAAACCTGCCCCAAATGATACCAATAAACAAATGGAAAATGGCCGCTTAGTTGGTAGTGAAAATGGCGATTGGACAGCAAAATTTTATTATCAAAATTCTGTTTATCCAAATCGTTTAATCATTACACACGCCGATGGTCACAGATTGGTGATGACAATCAATCATTTAAATCATAATTTAAATAGCCAGCAGTAAGCTTTACCAATCAATCTCAAAAATCCAAGGAAAACTCATGGCAGAATTAACATTTTTTTCACCCGCCAAAATCAATTTATTTTTACATATTACTGGCAGGCGTGATGATGGCTATCATGATTTACAAAGTGTTTTTCGAGCATTGGATTTTGGCGATACGCTTACATTTCGTCCCAAAACGGGCGGGGATTTAATAACGCTTTTGGGTGATAATTTGCCTTGTGAGCAGCAAGATAATCTAATTGTTAAAGCCGCTCATCTGCTCGCTAAAAAATTTCCTGCCTATGCTTCTTCTGTGAGTGTGATTTTGGATAAGGTCATTCCTGTTGGTGGTGGACTTGGCGGTGGCTCAAGTAACTGTGCAATGACACTGATTGCCTTAAATCAGTTGTGGGGACTGCATTTAACTCCAAAAGAGTTGATGAAAATTGGAGCAACTTTGGGAGCAGATGTGCCCTTTTTTATTTTTGCGCATGCTTATCAAACCGATGCAGTCGCCTTGGGGATTGGCGATGAACTTACCGCCATTAATTTACCATCTCGAGAGTATTTATTGTTATTTCCTGATGAATCTATCAATACAGCAGAATTATTTTCAAATAAAGATTTAATCAAAAATACCCCAATCATCAGCGATTTAACCGCCAAAATTCCCAATTTTTTAGACCTACAAAATCCGCCTTTTTTCAATGCATTTGAAACAATTGTCTGCGAAAAATACCAAAAGGTCAATCAGGCGTTGTCGTATTTACGTACTTTTGAAAGCGCTACCCAGACAACCGCTCGCATGAGCGGCACTGGTAGCACTGTGTATTTGCCACTGATTGGTTTGGGAAAAAATCAAATTGAGTTTATCGATTATCCATGCCCTGCGGTATTGGTAAATAGTTTGTATGGTATGGATAAACCCAGACTAAATGATTGGTAGCAAATCCGTTTTACTAGGTTTACTGGCAAATGGACGAATTAACGATGGCATTTGCACATTAATTTAGAAAATTAAGTGATTATTCGTCCCTTTGTTTCTTCACCAAGTGTTAAAACCGCCATTGCAATAATCACCATTACCATGGTAAACATCATAAAGATGAGATTAAACGCATTCTCAATATTCATCATATGAGCAATCACCAGCGGTGCAACCATGCCACCAACTCGCCCAATTGCGGATGCCCAGCCTGAACCAAACGCTCGCATTGCAATCGGGTATAACTCTGGCGTATAGGTGTAAACAACTCCCCACGCCCCCAAATTAGAAAAAGACATCAAACAGCCCCAAAATAAAATCTCAGCTGTACTGCCAGCTTGTCCAAAGAAATAACTGCATAATGCACAAAATATCATCAACCCTGCCAGCGTAATTTTACGTCCAAATTTTTCTACACACCAAGATGCAAACAAATATCCTGGAAGCTGGGCAAGAATCATTGTCAGTGTGTATTCAAAAGATGATACGATGGTAAAGCCTTGTTTTATGAGCAAACTTGGCAGCCAAGTAAAAATTCCATAATAAGAAAATACAATGCCAAACCATAAAATCCATAGCATTAATGTACTTTTATAAAGATTTTTTTCCCATAAACGGGCAAATGAAAATTTTGTTTTTTGATGGGTGGGCAGTGTGATTTGTGCAAGGTCAATATGAAAAGGCGGTTGTTTGTTAATTAGACAGATTTGATTGGCATAATCCAAAGCCTGTTGTTTTTGCCCTTTTTGTAACAAAAATGGAATGGATTCTGGCAAATGATAATATAAAAAAAATGCATAAAAAATAGGCAGACCGCCCAATAAAAATGCCGTTTGCCAGCCAAAATTTGGAATTACAAAATACGCTAAAATCGCTGCAACTAACCAGCCCAGTCCCCAAAAACTTTCCAATAATACGATAAAGCGACCACGTACATTAGAAGGTAAATATTCGCTCATTAAAGATACTGCCACGGGTAATTGACCGCCAAGCCCAATCCCTACAATCAGGCGAAAAATAAGCAGTGTGGTTAATTGATTGGAAAGCCCACAACCAGCCGTTGCCAGACTATAAATCACAAGCGTTCCAATAAACACTTTTTTGCGCCCAAATTTATCTGCTAAACTACCCGCTAAGATTGCCCCAATTGCCATACCAACAAAGGTGATGCTGACGATTGAAGCTTTTTGATTGGCAGTTAATGCCCATGCATCAACCAGTTTTGCCATAATAAAAGAAATTAGCCCAGTGTCCATTGCATCAAATAGCCAGCCCAGTCCAATCATTATGAGCAAACGGTAGTGAAATTTACCAACTTCAAACTGTTGTATATATTTGGTTAGATCCATATAAACCTTCCATTTGTTAAACCATTTTTATATTATTAAAACAACAAAAAATCCCCTTAAAGGGGATTTTTGTTATTTGGTGATTGGTGCATCACCGTTTTCAATGACTGCTTTGGTTACAATCACTTCGCTAACACCTTGCATGCTAGGTAACTCATACATGGTATCAAGTAGAGCATTTTCAATGATGGAACGTAGCCCCCTTGCTCCAGTTTTTCGTTTCATTGCTTGCTTGGCAACGGCATGTAAGGCATCGGTTTCAAAGGTGAGTTTTACCCCTTCCATTTCAAACAAATATTCATATTGTTTGGTTAATGCATTTTTGGGTTCAGTTAAAATCTCAATCAAAGCTTCTTCGTCAAGCTCATCAAGCGTTGCAATGACGGGTAAACGCCCAATAAATTCAGGAATGATTCCAAAACGAATCAAATCTTCAGGTTCAACCTCACGAAACAATTCACTAATTTTGGTTTCTTCTTTGGCTTTTACCGAGGCATTAAAGCCAATGCCTGTGGTTTGACTGCGTTCTTGAATGATTTTATCAAGTCCTGCAAACGCTCCGCCAACAATCATTAAAATATTGCTGGTGTCCACCTGAATCATTTCTTGGTTGGGGTGTTTACGTCCGCCTTGTGGCGGGATATTAGCAACTGTACCCTCAATGATTTTTAGTAAGGCCTGTTGTACGCCCTCACCAGAAACGTCGCGAGTGATTGAAATGTTTTCGCCTTTTTTGCTGATTTTATCAATTTCATCAATATAGATAATGCCTCGTTGGGCGCGTTCCACATCGTAATCAGCAACTTGTAGTAAGCGCTGAACGATGTTTTCTACATCTTCACCCACGTAGCCAGCTTCAGTCAATGTTGTTGCGTCCGACATTGCAAAAGGCACATCCAAAAGACGAGCCAGCGTTTGCGCTAACAATGTTTTACCTGAACCTGTTGGTCCAATCAGCAAGATATTGCTTTTAGCAAGTTCAACTGGTGCATTTTCGCTCGTTTCCTTAACTTTTAGACGCTTATAATGATTGTAAACCGCAACAGATAGAGCTTTTTTGGCGCTGCTTTGACCAATCACATATTCGTCAAGATGCGCTCTTAATTCTTTTGGGGTTGGTAAAACCGCTGTTGCCCAATCTTTATCAGACGATTTTTTATCGGATGATTGTTTGTTTAATTTCTCATCAGAATTTGCTTTTTTTGAGTGGTTATTTTGACTAAGCATATCGCCACACAATTCTACACATTCATTACAAATTTGGGTTTCAGGGTCAATGCCTGCAATTAATTTTTTGACTTCATGTTTGGTTTTGCCACAAAAAGCACAATGGGGCTGGAAATTTTCACTCATGAGTATCCGCCTTGTTTATACTGCTAATGGACGTTTTTCAAGTACTTTATCCACCAAACCATAATCACATGCCTGCTCTGCACTCATAAAATTATCACGGTCTGTATCTTTTTCTAAACGTTCTACAGGCTGATTGCAATGTTTGGCAAGAAGCTCATTTAATTTGGCTTTTAATTGAATAATTTCACGAGCGTGAATTTCAATATCACTTGCTTGTCCGCGAAAACCACCTAAAGGTTGATGAATCATGATGCGTGAATTAGCAAGGGCGGAGCGTTTGCCTTTTGCGCCTGCGGACAATAAAAATGAACCCATACTGCATGCTTGACCAACGCAAATGGTTGAAACATCTGGCTCAATAAAATTCATCGTATCATAAATCGCCATGCCAGCTGTGACCACGCCGCCTGGTGAGTTAATGTATAGATGTATGTCTTTTTTGGGATTGTCTGCTTCTAAAAACAAAAGCTGGGCAACGATTAAGTTGGCCATATGGTCTTCAACTTCGCCTGTTAAAAAAATTACTCGTTCACGTAAAAGACGGGAAAAAATATCAAATGAACGTTCGCCACGCCCTGATTGCTCAATGACCATTGGTACAAGTGCAGATTGGGTTGCCATTTGGCTGGTATGAAATGTTTCGGTTAATTGGTCAAAATAAGGATTGTTTTTCATTCAGATTCCTTGTGGCTAATGCCGTATTAAGTGCGCCATTTTAGCACATTTATCATTATAACTGAAAAAATACCCCAACTTTAAGTTAGGGTATTGTTGGGTAATGGATGTTTACATCATTGCAGCTTGTTGGCTGGCTAGTAATTCTTGGTATTTTACTTCTTTTTCACTAACTTTAGCTTGTGATAAAATGTAATCCACAACTTGGTCTTCTAGCACAACCGCTTCTACACCTGCACGTTGCTGTTTGTCATTGGTGTAGTAGTCAATGACTTCTTGAGGTTCCTCATAGTTTTCAGCCGCTTCAGCGATAAATGCAGTTACTCGGTCTTGGTCAAGTTCAATTTTTTGGCTTTCAATCAATTGATTAACAATGACACCAAGACGTACCGCGCGTAGTGCAGGTTCTTCAAAAAGCTCATTGGGTAGCGTGTTTTTGTCAAAGCCTTTGGCATTGCCACCAAATTGCGCAGCAAAACGCTGTACCATTTGTTCGCGCTGACGCTCAATTTCTTGTTCAAGCATGGCTTTTGGTACGTCAAATTCATTTTTTTCAATCAACGCATCAAAAGCGGCATGTTTTACTTGATTGCGCGCAGCATTTTTAACTTCGCGTTCCATATTTTTTCTAACATCAGCTTTTAGTTTATCCAAACCGCCTTCTTTTACCCCAAACAGCTCAAAAAATGCTTCATCTAATTCTGGTAATTTAGGAGTTTTGACCGCTTTTAGGTTGATTTTAAAGTTAGCTTCTTTGCCTTTTAAATTTTCAGCTTGATAATCTTCTGGGAAGGTTACAGTAATGACTTTTTCTTCGCCAGCTTTCATGCCTTTCATGCCGTCTTCAAAACCAGGAATCATACGTCCTGAACCAATAATCAAACGATAATCTTCAGCACTGCCACCTTCAAATTTTTCACCATCAATACAACCTTCAAAATCAAAGGTTGCTTCATCACCATCTTCTAGTGCGCCATCTTTGGTTTCAAAAGTTTGACGTTGCTTTTGCAAATTTTCAATCATCGTATCAACATCGCTGTCAGATACATTGGCAACTTGACGCTCTACTTCAATTTCGTTTAAGCCTTGAACCTCAATTTTTGGAAAAGTTTCAACGGTTGCTTGATAAACCAAAAAGTCATTTTCTAGTTTAACATCATCAATATTTGGCACGCCCACAGCACGAATTTTTTTCTCAGCCAATGCTTCAAATACAGTGTCGCGAATTACATCGTTAATGGTTTCTTGTTGAATGCCAGCGCCATATTGTGCACGAATGTGTGAAACAGGCACTTTACCTTTACGAAAACCATCAATTTTTGCAGTTTTGGCAAGATGACGAACACGAGCTTCTACCTTGCTTTGGATGGTGCCAACAGGTACTTTAACAGTCAGTTGGGTTTCTTTGTCAGAAATGACAGCAACAGCAATATCTAAATTAGACATGAATTCACCTTAAACTTTGAATTTAGTTTGTTTGTATAAAAATGGGGGCGTATTTTATTTAAAAAATAAGACAAAATAAAACGCTAAAAGGCGATATTATAACGGTTTTTAGGTAAAATTACAACCAAACAAAATTGCCATTTAGTCTAAATTACCTTCAAAACCATCTCTAAAAATTGTCATCTAAAAACCATCAATCTGAAGTGACCCGATACATTTCAGCGATGCTGGTTGTGCCTTGTAGTACTTTCATAATTCCTGAGCGGCGCAAATCTCGAAATCCTAGTTTTAAGGCAGCATCTTTGATTTGAATGGCATTGCCATCTTCCATAATAATGCGTGAGATTTCAGGGTATACTTTCATCACTTCATAAATACCCACACGCCCTTTATAACCTTCTCGGCATTCAGAACAGCCCACAGCTTCATAAATCACGTTATCAGGGTTTGCTAAATCTTCTTCAGTAAAACCAATTTCAAGCAATGATTGTTTTGGTACGTTGGTTGGGCGTTTGCATGATTTACATAGGCGCCGAGCCAAACGTTGAGCGATTACTAAGTTTACAGAAGTTGCAATGTTAAACGAAGCTACCCCCATGTTACGCAATCGAGTTAGTGTTTCTGGTGCAGAGTTGGTGTGTAAGGTGGACAATACCATATGACCTGTTTGAGCAGCTTTAATGGCAATTTCAGCAGTTTCTAAATCACGAATCTCCCCAACCATAACAATATCAGGGTCTTGACGTAAAAATGCTTTTAGGGCGGACGCAAATGTTAAGCCAACTTTTGGGTTTACGTTAACCTGATTGATGCCTTCTAAGTTAATCTCAACTGGGTCTTCAGCGGTGGAAATATTGGTTTCTGGGGTGTTTAGGATATTAAGCCCTGTATACAGCGATACCGTTTTACCCGAACCAGTTGGACCTGTAATTAATAACATGCCTTGAGGTTTGTCTAAGGCTTCTAAAAACAGCTCTTTTTGGTCAGGCTCATAGCCTAACGCATCAATTCCAAGCATCGCCGATGACGGGTCTAAGATACGTAGTACAATTTTTTCACCAAATAAAGTTGGCAGTGAGTTTACACGAAAGTCAATAGCTTTGGTTTTGGAAATTTTAAGTTTAATACGTCCATCCTGAGGGATGCGGCGCTCTGAAATATCCATTTGCGACATGACTTTTAAGCGAGCGGCAATTTTGCCTGCCAGTTGCACGGGTGGTCGGCTGACAATTTGCATCACACCATCAACACGAAAACGCACGCGATAGGTTTTTTCGTAGGGTTCAAAGTGTAAATCCGATGCACCCATACGGATGGCATCTAACAGCATTTTATTCACAAATTTTACAACAGGCGCATCTTCTGGACTGCCAGCAGCATCAATTTCTTGACCGTCATCATCATCGTTAGGGTCATCCCCCATTTCACTGGATAAATCAATATCACCAATTTTGGATAAATCTTCAGTGCCGCCCATATAGACGTTTTCAATCATTTTTTTGAGTTTGTCTTCTTCTACCACAACGGTTTCAACCGTTAAATTGGCATTAAAAGAAATGGCATCAATGGCGTCAAGGCGCGTTGGGTCGGACAAACCCACAAACAATCTTTTGCCACGTTTAAATAGTGGTAGCACGCCATAACGGCTGACGGTTTTTTCATCAACCAATTCTTTGGGAACAACATCTACTGATAATGCATTTAAATCAAATAATGGGTCGCCAAAATGGTGGGATAATAATAAAGCAATTTGGGCGGGCGGGGCTAAACGGTTTTCCACCAAATAAGGCACGATTGCTTTTTGCTGCTGCTTAGATTCTTCTAAAGCGCGAGCCATTGCATCAGGTGCAACCAAATTATTAGCAACCAAAATATGAGCAAGACCACTAAAATTATGGACGTTTGTTGTCATCATTTTCCTCCTGTTTTGGCAAATGTTTGTAATGGGCGAGATGTATCATGTAGATATCAAACACAGATATTTTAAAATATGATTTTTTAGCAAGTTTTTTTGTTGATTTACTTTCTTTATTTTACTTTAAATTAAAAGAGAATGCCTTATTTTATCGTTATCTTTTGCTTTAAAGGCTGAAGTTTTCGGATTACTGGAAAATCAGCAGGTTAATCGGTATAATAGGGCGGTTAACTGATAGATTTCTAAAGAATATTTATGAATACAGCCAAAAAATACGTCATCGGCAACTGGAAAACTAACCCACTAACTCAAAATGATGCAGTAGAAATTTTTGCGGACATTGCACATCTTGCAAACAATTTAACCAATTGTGTGGTGGCGATTGCTCCAAGTTTTGTGCATTTACCACTTTTACAGACTCAAAACCAAACATCGCTGTTATTAGGCGGTCAGGATGTTTGTGCTTATACTTTTGAGACAGGAGCGTATACAGGCGATGTTTCAGCGGCACAATTAGCCGATATTGGTGCAAAATTTGCATTAGTTGGGCATTCAGAACGTCGTCAATATCACGGTGAACATGACGAAATTTTAACTAAAAAAATCCGTCAGGCTTTTTTGGCAAATTTATCAGTCATTTTTTGTATTGGTGAAACCAAAGCAGAATACGACGCAGGTCAAACTTATGAAGTTTTAGAAAAACAGCTTAGATTGCTTGAGCAATTTGCTAGCGATGTGGGGTTTGAGCATCACGAACTACCCAAACTTTTAATTGCTTATGAACCTGTTTGGGCGATTGGTACAGGGCTAACACCAACTACTTTAGAAATTGAAGAGGTGCATAATTACATTAGTGAATCGCTAAGCACCTTAGAAATTTACGCTCCTTTATTATATGGTGGTAGCGTTAATCAAAACAACGCATCTGATATTGCTAATATTGCTGTTGTTGATGGTGTGTTAGTAGGTGGTGCGTCTTTAAAAGCGGATAATTTTGGTCAAATTATTCGTGCTTTTATTAATTAATTTTTTGAGTCAATTATGTTTACGTTTATTTTAGCCATTCATATTATTGTTGCCATTGCTTTATCTGGTTTGATTTTAATCCAACATGGCAAGGGTGCCGATGCTGGCGCATCTTTTGGTTCGGGTGCTGCAGGTACGGTGTTTGGAGCCTCAGGTTCAGCAAATTTTCTAACACGTACGACCGCAATTTTGGCAGCGATTTTTTTTGCTACCAGTCTTGCACTTGCTTATCATGCCAAAGAAGAAAATAAAAATCAGTTTCATCTTGATGTTAAAGAAGCACCAAAAGACCCTAAAGCTCCTACCAGTCATAAATAAAATAAAAAACCATCAATTTTGAATTGATGGTTTTTTAATCAAAATCAACTAAACTCAGATTATTTTACCTGACTTATCATATAATCCACCGCTGCATACACTTCAGCTTCACTTACATCGCCTGCTGCTTGAGCGGGCATTTTATTAAAGCCTTTGGCAGAATGTGCGTGTAATGTATCTACACCTTGCTCCAGGCGTTTTGCCCAGTTAGCTTTATCTGTGAGTTTTGGCGCATCCAAGAGCCCTTGCTCGTGGCAGGCTTTACAGGTGGTTTCGTAGCGTTTTTTGCCTTCTTCTATGGATAGGGCTTTAACATCTGATTTTTTATCATCCGCTTTTTTGCTATCAGCTTCTTTGGCTGCTTTGTCCTCTGCTTTTTGCTCAGCTGCTTGTTTTTGTTCAGTTGCATCCGAAGGTTTTTCGTTTGTATTTGCTGCGCTAGTCTTAGCTTCTTCTGCGGGTTTAGCTGCATCTGTCTTTGTTTCTGGAGTTTTGGTTTCTGCGACTTTGGCAGGAGTTTCAGTTTTTGGTTGAGATGGCCTATCTTCACCACACGCATTTAATACCAAACCCAATGCTAAAATTCCAAATAATTTAATTGCTGTTTTGCTTATCAATTTGCTGGGTAGCGTCTTATCTAAAAACATCGTCATCACCTTGCAAGAAATTTAGGGTCATTTTGCGTTATTGTTTCTATGGTACACCTAATTTTTATAAAAAGCAAAACTATTTCAACAAAGCGTTGGATGGGTTTATTGTGTTTTTTTATCATCAACCAAATGATTAAAATCAAAAAAAGAGCCAGTAGGCTCTTTTGGTAAGTATTTGACAAGTACTTTAAATATTTTGGATTTTTTCACGCAGCATTGGTAAATGACGGCGAGAGACCGCCAGTTTTTCGTTCATGCCACGAAAACGTACTTGATATTGTCCTGAATCTACAGTTTCTAGCAAATCTAAATATTCTAGATTAATCAAAGCATTTCGATGAATGCGAAACATCACCCCTTCAAATTCTTGTTCTAAATCTTTTAAGGTTTCATCAATCAGTACCACGCCATTTTTGTGGCGAACTTTGACGTATTTTTGGTCAGCAGTGAAGTAATAAACATCCGCCAACGCAATCAATTCAACTCCACGATGGGTACGAGCAGCGATGTATTGGCGCGGACGACGTCCTTTGCCTTGTTTGGTATTTAAAGCGGTTTGCTGAGCTGCATTCATGCGGTAACTTTTGTTTAAGGCGATTTGTAAATCAGCTTTATTTACGGGTATTAACAAATAGTCTACTGCGCCTGATTTTAATGCGGTAAGTGTTGACGTAATGTCATCAATCCCTGAAAAAATCAGTGCTGGTGGATTGTGAAATTCACGATTTAATACCTGATAAAATTCATGAACATTAGGAGTGTGAGCACTCAATAAAATCACATCGGGCTGACGCGCTTTAACTTCTGGAATAATTTCCTCTAAACGTTCCACCTGTGCTGTTACTCGATGACCTAAACTTTCAACTAAACTGGCTAAATGTTTACGTACTGCCAATTCCGCATCACAAATGATTACTTGCATAACAAACACCTGACACCTTTTTTCAATCGTTATTAACTAAAATTTTTACCTAAATTATTTGTAATTAGAAAAATCAAATCATGATTCTTATTTATCCAAAATTATCGCATCGATTTGTCAATTACAAAAACAAAACACGTTTTGCATCAATCAGACAAATCAACAAACTTTTTCTATAAATGGTTTGTAATTAAAAAGTTGATAAAAAACCGTATATTACACTTCATCCCCTTTTTAAAACCATTTAGTTACAAAATAACTACGAACAACCCTATAAAGTGCGACAAACTTCCGATACATGGTTATACTCTTAATGATGCAAATGCTGTTCCAACTTTTTTATATCAATTTATAAATTTAAAAAAATTTTAATAAAATGCTTAAAAATTAAGCGTTTATTACAAAAAAATCTATCTTTAAAAGTTGATTTTACCGTTTTATTTTGCTGCTTTTAAGGCTGTATAAATTTTTTTTGGATAAACTTATAAGGTTATTGTGCTTCATGTTAAAATAGCTTTTATAAAAAAATGATGACGTGAATTATTGTGTTTTATCCATTGAAATTAGGTGAATAACTATGACGGGACATAATCAATCAGGACAGATGTGGGGAGGGCGATTTAATGAGGCAACCGATAGTTTTGTTGCTGAATTTACCGCATCAGTTAATTTTGATAAACGTATGGCAAAAGAAGACATTCAGGGTTCTATTGCTCATGCAACCATGCTTGGCAAATGTGGCATTATCAGCACAAGCGAAAGCCAACAAATCATCAATGGGCTGACTCAAATTGAGCAAGAAATTGACAGTGGAGAATTTGTCTGGTCAGTCGCTTTAGAAGATGTGCATATGAATATTGAGTCCAGACTCACCGCACTGATTGGCGATGTTGGTAAAAAATTGCATACAGGACGTAGTAGAAATGACCAAGTTGCTACCGATATTCGCCTGTATTTACGCAATCAAACGGACGTGATTTTATCACTACTTTCGCGCTTGCAAACGGGGCTTTTGGAGCTTGCTGACAAACATACCCATACCATTATGCCGGGTTTTACCCATTTGCAAACAGCTCAACCAGTTAGTTTTGCTCATCATGTCATGGCATGGTTTGAAATGCTGCTGCGCGATAGTGAGCGTTTTTGCGACACCAGAAAACGCATCAATCAAATGCCACTTGGTAGTGCAGCATTGGCTGGCACAACGTACCCCATTGACCGAAACATTACTGCTAAACTTCTAGGATTTGAAGGAATTTGTCAAAACTCACTGGATGCAGTTTCTGATAGAGATTTTGCGATTGAATTTGCCGCCAATACGTCCATTTTGATGATGCATTTATCTCGTATGAGCGAAGAGATTATTTTATGGATGTCTGCCCAATTTGGTTTTGTGTATGTGCCTGACCGTTTTTGTACTGGTTCAAGCATCATGCCTCAAAAGAAAAACCCAGATGTTCCTGAACTGGTGCGTGGCAAGGCGGCTCGTGTGTTTGGTCAATTAACCACACTATTGACATTGATGAAAAATCAGCCCCTAGCTTACAATAAAGACAATCAAGAAGACAAAGAACCTCTATTTGATTGTGTGGACACTTTAACAGGCTCTTTACTTGCTTTTGCTGATATGCTGCCAAATCTTGTGCCAAACGAACAAAACATGCGTGCTGCGACGATGAAGGGCTATGCTACAGCTACGGATTTAGCAGATTATTTGGTAAAAAAAGGTTTGCCATTTCGCGATGCTCATGAGGTGGTGGGCAAGACCGTTGCATTGGCAGTAAGCCAAAATATAGATATCAGTGAATTATCTTTGGAACAATTGCAAGAATTTTCACCATTAATAGAAAACGACGTATTTGATTGTTTGACGTTAGAAGGGTCGCTAAATGCTAGAAATCATGTTGGCGGAACTGCTCCAAATCAAGTTAAACAAGCCATTAAAAACGCCAGAAAGCGCATAAAAAATGTATTAGGACAGCCTGATGAATCATAACGCCCCCATTTGTATTTTTGATATTGAAACCATTCCTGATACTCAAACAGGTAAATTGCTGTACCCACAGCTTGCTGATTTATCTGAAGAAGAAGCGATAACGGAGCTGCAAAAAATTCGCCAGGAAGAAGCAGGTAGTGATTTTATGCGACTTCCTTTGCATAAAATCGCATGTTTATCATTTTTGTGGTTTGAAAATCAAACCTTAAAATTGCATTCTTTATCACTGGAAAACCATGATGAACAGGGAATTTTAAGCACGTTTTTGCGAGCATTTAATAAAAAACCAACGCTGATTTCGTGGAATGGTGCAAATTTCGATTTGCCAGTGCTGCTTTATCGTATGGCGCACCATAAACTTAATGCAACCGCCTTGCTGCAGGGTAATAACAGCGCTAAAGGTTATTTAAATCGCTACAGTCAAAGCCATATTGACCTGATGCAAAAATTTTCCTTTGAGGCATGGGGTAATAAACAAAAACTGGATATTATTGCCAGTCTTTGTGGGTTTGCTGGTAAGGGAGAAATTGATGGTCATCAGGTTGTACCAATGGTGTTGCAAAATAAATGGCAAGAATTAACCACTTACTGCGAATCAGATGTGATTAATACTTGGTTGATTTACATTCGTTATCAGTTATTAACTGGTGAAATTGACATACAAACAGCTGATAATGCAGTGAATTTTACCAAAAACTATTTACAAACATTGACTAACGCTGATGGTAAGCCTAGACATGCCCGTTTTTACGAAGAATGAATCAAAAGGATAATTTATGAAATTAATCAGTGCCATCATCAAGCCATTTAAGTTAGATGATGTTCGTGAGGCTCTTTCTGACTTAGGCATCAACGGTATTACCATTACCGAGGTGAAAGGTTTTGGCAGACAAAAAGGTCATACCGAGATGTATCGTGGGGCAGAATACGTGGTGGATTTTTTGCCAAAAATTAAATTAGAAATTGCTTGCACAGATGATATGGTTGAGAAAATTATTGATACCATCATCAGTACAGCGAACACTAATCGAATTGGCGATGGTAAAATTTTTGTAACACCTTTGGAGCAAGTGATTCGCATCCGTACGGGTGAAACCAATGAAAACGCCCTATGAACTAAATAAAAGAACGCATCTACAACGATGCGTTTTTTTATTTATCAAGCAATTGATGTATTATTTTTTAACCCAAGTTTGTGAGCCTTTTAAGGTTTTTAAAGTTAAGCTGTTGCCATTTAATGTAATATCTGCTTTTACCGCAGGCAAGGCTCCCCAGCGAGGGTCTTTTGCACGTCCCTTATATTTGCCATTTCCTTGAGATTCAACATCTAATAACACTGTTTTCCCCACAAAGGTTTTGGCTTTTTCGGTTTGTCCACTAGAGACCGTGCCAACGTATTTTGCGCCTGATTGACTGATAGTAACGACTGCTTTAGGCTGCCCATTTTCGCTCATTTGCCAATTACCAACAATTGGGTCAGCAGCAAATGCACTTACACCTAACATTAAGCCTGAGCCAAATACCATCACTTGAGTTAATTTCATAACGAATCCTACTAATAAAACAGTTGTTAAAACAAACGTAAACCAAATATAGGCAAATTATAACAAAATTATTCACAAAATCAAGCAAAAGGGTTTTCTATGCTGTCATTTTCCAATGAATTTTTGGGTAATGTTTCTGGTAAATCGTCTATTTTTTCAAAAGTTTGCCATAACTCTTTGGCAAAATCGTATAACATTTGTGCTTGTTGTTTGCCGATTTGAGTTTTTTCAATTTCAACATCACCAGCAATAAGTATGCTGTCTTGTCCGTTCTCAACGGTTAAATTGGCAATTTGTAAAACTTGACTATCGTTTTGAAAAATATCCATTTTTTTACCTTATTTAAATAAACTAAGAATAAATTTTAAAATTTCAGCAATCAAAACCGCCAAACCGCTAGCATCTTCTTTTTGATTTTGCTGATTTTTTTTTGAGTTATTATCGTCATTTTTTGTTGAGTTTTCTGCCGAAGTTGGCAATGAATAGGCTTCTTGGCGCAACGATTGGGGTAAATCAGGCATTACTGATATTCCAGTCAAACTGGTAAGTTCATCTAAGCTAATAACCTGCATTTGACTGTTCTCAGTGTTGGCAGAATAATAAACCCCCGCTTTTTGAATGGATGGCAGATAAACTGCTTTAAAAAAATGGCTTGGAACAAGCACGCCTGCACCAATTTTTTGGATATTTTTACCAGAAAATGCCACGCCTGTAACTACGTAGGCGCTGCCATATTTATTAACCAAATAGCGTGTGCTGGATTCTATTTTTCGCCAATCACCGCGATTATGCGTGCCATTTTGCGGGGCAATGTTAGCAAGGCTAAAACTATCAAACTGCTGTGATGAGTTTGCCATATCACCGTTTGGTGCCAAATGCCCTCTGTCAAATCCAGATTGTCGGTAATCGGATAATAAGGCTTGAGCAAATTTTGGTAGACGACTTTCTTCGTGGAAGTTATCTTCTCGGGTGAGAGTTTTGGCTTGCCGGATACGTTCTTTGGTTAAAAATTCTGCAGACCAAATTGGTGTTTTGGAAATCGCTGAATAAAGCACCGCAAACCCATCAAAACACAACTCATAAGTTTTTTTGGCAAGTTTCTCACCTTTGGTGCCAACAAGTTGGGGTGGGGTATTTTGATAAAAATTGTCAGGACAGCTGGCGAAATTCTGAGCGGTTTTTTCGCTATTTACATTTTGACCAAGGTGAATATCATTTTTGGCAATCGCCGTTTGAGCGGACAACAACAAGGTTAAACCAGTAAATAAAACTGAAATTTTCGTCATTAATGTTCCTTTTGATTGTTTTTCATGTAAATGATAGAAAAACCATAAAATGGCCTTATTATAACCATTTCTAAGTCAAATGAAAATTTTATGCCTAAAAATTCACACTTTTCCCAAAAAATACTCACCTGGTTTGAAACATCTGGTCGGCATGATTTGCCATGGCAGCAGCACAAAAAAGAACAAAGTGATATTTATGCGGTATGGTTATCTGAAATTATGTTGCAGCAAACCCAAGTCAGCACAGTGATTCCTTATTTTCAAAGATTTATTGCAAAATTTCCAACGGTGATTGATTTGGCGGCAGCAGACTGGGATGAGGTTGCCAATCTTTGGGCAGGGCTAGGTTATTATGCACGTGCCAAAAATCTGCACCAAGGGGCAAAACAAGTGGCGGATTTTATAAAGCACACGGGTAATTTCCCCCAAAGTGTTGACCAGTGGCAAACCATTAAAGGGGTGGGACAATCAACTGCTGGGGCGATTGTGGCGATGGGAGTTCGTGGATTTGGAGTGATTTGTGATGGCAATGTCAAACGCGTTCTGAGTCGGTGGGCGATGATAAGTGATGATATCAATAAAACGGCAACTCAAAAACAGCTTTGGCAGCTTGCCCAAGTACTTACGCCCAAACACGATAGCGGAAAATACGCTCAAGCGATGATGGATTTAGGTGCAACCATATGTACCAAAAATCGCCCAAAATGTACACTTTGCCCAATTAGTGCTGATTGTCAAGCCTATCAAAAATCCAATCCTATCAATTATCCTGTTAAAAACAAAAGCAAAGAAAAACCCAAACGTTATAGTTTTGCATTTCAGCTTATTCAGGAAAATACAGCAAAAACACTGTGGCTGAAACGTCAAAGCGTAACCAAACAACACGGTATTTGGGAAGGTTTATGGTGTTTACCCCTTTTAGATAGCGACGTGCCATTTGATGGCAATACCTATCAGCCATCGTTTAATCAGGGATTGGATAATTGCCAACTGGGCGAAACTGTATTGTTTGAAATACTCAAAAATAAACCTTTGTCCACATCCGTTATCCATACCATCAAACACACGTTATCACATTTTCATTGGTATTTAACGTTGGTTGAGTTAAAAATAAGTCCAGCACTGGCAGCAGAAATTGAGCAAAGATTAATTAAAAATAACGTTTTTTTTCGTTGGCAAGCCTGCAATGATGGTTTTGCTAAACCAAAAGCAATGATAAATCTGCTGCAGTAGCTATTTATTATCAATAGGATGCGATTAATAAGATTAAAATTGACGCACTTGCAGCCAATCTACGATAGTAGCTAATAAATTATTATCACCAAAATCAGCAATGTAAATTTTTGCTTGATAAAACAGCGAATCTGCGTACTTTTTGGCATTATCAACCCCAAGCAATTTAACGTAAGTGGATTTTTGTAATTTTTCATCTGCCCCTGCCGTCTTTCCAAGGGTTTGGGTGTCTGCTACCACATCTAAAACATCGTCTTGCACCTGAAAAGCAAGTCCTAAACACCGGGCGTATTGTTGCAAATTATGCATATCTTCATGATTTGCAGATGCACATGCCGCCCCCATTAAAACTGCCGCTTCAATCAATGCGCCGGTTTTGTCTTGGTGAATGCATTCTAACTGGTTCTGTGATAGTTCTTGATTTTCGCCATTTAAATCCAGTTGCTGTCCTGCCACCATACGTCTGGCACGCGGTGCTAAAATCTGGATTAAAAATAGAGCAGTTTGTTGCTGGTTTTCAGTTAAGTCCGTTGTTAGTATTTCAAATGCTAATGATTGTAAAACATCGCCAGTGAGTAATGCTGACGCTTCGCCATAAACTTTATGACAGGTTGGCTTGCCTCGTCGTAAATCATCATCATCCATACATGGCAAGTCATCATGCACTAAAGAATAGCCATGAATTAATTCAACAGCAAGCATGGCTTTTTGAACCAAAGAATGATTTTGGGGTAATTTGGACATGCCATTTAGCGTTAAAAATGTCGCCAAAGTTAACATGGGGCGTACTCTTTTGCCGCCATTTGCCATTGCATAAAATGCTGCTTCTGCTAAAGGTTTGGGTAAATTGACTTGATTTAATAGGTTGTGTAGCTGTACTTCAAGCTGTGATTGTGTGATTTCTTGCAGTTCTTGTATAAGCATATTGTTCTTTGTACCTACATTGTATTAAAAAAATATGCTTATCATACTGCAAAAATGAAAAATTTATAAATTTTTTATAAAAACACTTGCTAAATTTTAAAAATATGCTATCATACGCAGCGTTGTTACTTGATACAACTTGGCGCGATAGCTCAGTCGGTAGAGCAACGGATTGAAAATCCGTGTGTCGGCAGTTCGATCCTGCCTCACGCCACCATATTTAAACCCCCTAGGAAACTAGGGGGTTTTAACTTTTTAGCTTTAAATCATTGTTAGATTAAAACTTACTCAATAAAAAAGAGCCTGAAAATTGGCTCTTTTTATTCACATTAGAAAAATTTTCTAGTGAATTACTTTTTAGCGGCGTCAGCAGCGGCTTCTGCACCAGCTTTTGCAGCGTCAGCAGTAGCTTCAGCGGCACCTTTAGCAGCGTCAGCAGTAGCTTCAGCGGCACCTTTTGCAGCATCTTTAGCGGCTTCTGCACCAGCTTTAGCAGCGTCAGCAGTAGCTTCTGCAGCGTCAGCAGTAGCTTCTGCAGCGTGTTTGGTAGCGTCTTTTGCAGCGTCAGCAGCAGCTGCACCAGCTTTAGCGGCATCTGCTGCAGCAGCATCAGCAGGTTTTGCAGCATCAGTGGCTTCTGGTTTTGGTGTGTCAGCTGGCTTATCAGCTGGCTTTTGGCAAGCAGTAAGAGCTAGTGATGCGATTAAAGCAGTAATAGCTAATTTAGCTTTCATACATTTCTCCATTGAGTGAATAACAGAAAAAAACCTAAATTTTTACACAATACATCTTAAATTATGGGTTCCTTTCTTTTGTTTGTTCGCATTATATCTTAAAGCAAAAAAAAGTAAAAGACATTTTACACCTAATTTTTACAAAAATGTAAATATTAATGAAAATTTCATGCAGTTTTGTAATTTAGCATATAAATTTGCGCAACATAATTTAAAAATTGCATAAATTTTAATTAACTATCGCGCTCAGCCTTTAGTCATACTGGTAAAAAACTCATCATTTGTTTTAGAATTTTTTAGGCGGTCAAGTAAAAATTCGGTTGCAACACTGTCTTCCATGGGTTGTAAAAGTTTGCGCAGTACCCAAACGCGTCGTAATGTTTCCTCATCAAGCAGACGCTCCTCACGGCGGGTGCTGGATTTTTTGATATTAATAGCGGGGAAAATACGTCTTTCTGCCAAATCGCGTTCAAGTGTGATTTCTTGGTTGCCTGTGCCTTTAAATTCTTCAAAAATCACACTGTCCATTTTTGAACCTGTATCAGTCAGTGCAGTTGAGATAATTGTTAAGCTGCCGCCTTCTTCAACATTGCGTGCCGCTCCAAAAAAGCGTTTTGGACGTTCTAAAGCGTGTGCATCTACGCCGCCAGTTAAAACTTTGCCACTAGAGGGGATAACAGTATTATACGCCCTTGCTAATCGTGTAATGGAATCCAATAAAATCACAACATCTTGTTTATGTTCAACCAGTCGCTTGGCTTTTTCAATGACCATTTCAGCTACTTGAATGTGACGTTGAGGCGGCTCGTCAAAGGTTGATGCTACCACTTCGCCACGAACCGTGCGCTGCATTTCGGTTACTTCTTCTGGGCGTTCGTCAATTAATAGCACAATTACATAGCACTCTGGATGATTTTTGGTGATGGCTTGGGCAATGCTTTGCAGTAAAACGGTTTTACCAGCTTTAGGCGGAGCAACAATAATGGAACGCTGACCTTTGCCAATTGGAGCAATTAAGTCAATCACTCGCCCTGTTAAATCTTCAGTTGTACCATTACCAACTTCCAAGCGCAGCTGCTGGGTGGGAAATAGTGGGGTTAGATTTTCAAAAATTAATTTATGGCGAGAGCGGTCAGGGGTGTCAAAGTTGATTTCACTAACCTTGAGTAATGCAAAATAACGTTCCGAATCTTTAGGCGGGCGAATTTGACCTGCAATAGAATCTCCTGTTTGCAGGTTAAAACGGCGAATTTGACTTGGGCTAACATAAATATCATCTGGACCTGCCAAATAAGAACCTTCACTAGAACGCAAAAACCCAAATCCATCAGGTAAAATTTCCAGTACACCATCGCCATAAATTGGTTCGCCATTATGAGCATGAGTTTTTAAAATGGCAAAAATAATATCTTGTTTGCGGCTACGTGCCATATTATCCATGCCCATTTGCTCGGCAATGTGTAGCAATTCGCCTACTGATTTTCGTTTGAGTTCGGTTAGATTCATAAGGTTATAAATAAATTATCATGATGCACAAAAAGGCATCAAATATTTGTGATGATAAGATAAAAAGATGGGAATTTCATTTAGATTGGGATAGGATTATCCCTTAGGGCTTGTTATAGTAAGGCTTTGCAAGTGTTTTGTCAATGTTTTTTGTGAATTTATCACCAATTGAGAAATAAAAATCCCAATTTACCTATGGTGATGAGTAAATTGAGACTTTATTAAAATCATCAATACAACAAGTTTGTATTTGATTATAAATACTTGTCAATCATTTGAGCAAGTTCAGCTTTTGAACGGGCGCCATGTACCGATTCTAGTTTTTCGCCATCTTTAAAAACAATTAAGGTAGGCACAAAACGCACACCAAAACGCACAGCAGTTTCAGGGTTGGACTGGGCATTGATTTTAACAACTTTGGCACGACCTTGATATTCTTCAGCAACTTGTTCCAAAGATGGTAACATTGCCAAACATGGTCCACACGATGGCGACCAAATATCAAGTAAAACAACATCGCGTCCGCCTAAAACATCGGCATCAAACGTAGCATCGGTCGTTTCAATAATATGAGACATTTTTACTCCTTATTTGTGAAAAATTTGATTAAAATTAGTTTAGATAAACTTTGGTTTGATGGTGGTCTAATTTTAACAAAACCCATTTTGTAATTTATTTAAAATGGGATGCTAGTATAGCAAATTTCAAGATGGGGCATAATTTTGTTTTATCAAGGACTGTATTTTATTTTTGAGATTTGTTTTACAATATGCTTTTGTTTGTTTAATTGATTAAAGCTATGACATTAACCGATGATAGGATTAATGAGTTAAATGCTCAAGAATCTGATTACACGATTGAATTTTTTAAAAATTTCACTCAAAACATCACTGTTTATGAAGATGAAGATATTTGGGTTTTGGATAAACCTGCTGGGCTTTTGAGTGTTGATGGGCGTATTTTAAAGGTAAGTTTACAATCTCGTTTACTCAAAGTAAATTCCAAGATTAAATTGATTCATCGGTTGGATATGGATACCTCAGGACTGATTATCTTTGCTAAAAATGCCGCTGCTCAAACGCATATTAGCAAACAATTTATACAGCGTTTGCCTCAAAAAGAATATCAAGCCTTAGTTTATGGTAAGATGACCTCTCAAAATGGTACGATAGATATCCCTGTGCGTTATGAACCAACCACCAAACCCCGTCATATTACGGATATTTCTTGGGTTAAACAGGCAGTAACCAATTATCAGGTTTTGGGTATTGAATCAAAAACAGACACTTTAGGTCACACCCACGATATTACCAGAGTTCAATTATTTCCAATAACCGGAAGAAGTCATCAGCTTAGAGTGCATATGTTGCATATAAATCATGTCATGCTTGGCGACCCTATTTATGCAGAAGGCTTGGCGTTGACTTTGTTGCCACGTTTGGCTTTACATGCTCATCGACTGCGCTTAAAACATCCAACCGAAAATGTTTGGCTGCAATGGCAAAGCGATGTTCCTTTTTAATAAACTAAATAAATCAAAAGAGTTTGTAAGTAAGATAAATTAAATATATTTTACCAAAAATAAACGAGAAAAAATATGCAGTCCATCAAGACAATCACCATCGCTACTCGCCAAAGCCCACTTGCTTTATGGCAAGCTAATTTTATCAAACAGCACTTACAGAGATTATATCCTGATATCGAAATCAAACTTTTAACCATGACCACCAAAGGCGATAAGATTTTAGATACGCCGTTGGCAAAAATTGGCGGAAAAGGTTTATTTGTTAAAGAGCTGGAAAACGCTTTATTATCAAAACAAGCCGATATTGCTGTTCATTCTTTAAAAGATGTACCAATGGTTTTACCTGAAGGGCTGGTGATTGGGGCTTATTGTAAACGTCACGCGCCAACTGATGCTTTTGTTTCCAATCAATTTAATGCCTTAGAGGATTTGCCCGTTGGTGCGGTTTTGGGAACATCCAGTTTAAGAAGAGAATGCCAAATTCGTGCTTATCGTCCTGATATTGTTATTAAATCTTTGCGCGGCAATGTCGGCACACGCCTGCAAAAACTTGATGATGGTGAGTTTGATGCAATTATTTTGGCAACGAGCGGACTGCAAAGATTGGGGCTAGATACACGCATTCGTCACGAGCTAGCCACTCACATTAGTTTGCCTGCGGTTGGTCAAGGTGCGCTTGCGATTGAATGTCGTGATGATGCTGCAATTTTATCACTGTTAAAACCACTCAATGATGATAAAACCGCCCTTTGTGTTTGTGCTGAAAGAGCTATGAACACTGAACTTGAGGGCGGCTGTCAAGTGCCAATTGCTGGTTTTGCCACTTTGAATGATGGTAATTTAACCTTAGAAGGGCGGGTTGGTACACCAGATGGAAAAACATTGTTAAAAGCAAAACAAACCATCGCATTAAGCCAGTTATCAATGATTGATGCTGAAAATTTGGGTAAAAGTATCGCACAAACGCTATTGAATCAAGGCGCAAAAGCGATTTTGCAACAAGTTTACGCCGCTCATGATTGAAGCTGTTTTTTTAAACACCCGCCCATTAGGCGGTCAGTACAGATTCGGTGGCAATGGATTTAATGACAAAACTAATTTATCCATAACCACTTTGGATTTACCTTTGATTGAAATTTGTACATTTGAGCCCGAACAGCTTTCCAGTAATGCACAAATAACCTTGCAAAAACTGCTAACTGGATTTTTTTCAGCGATAGTGGTGGTGAGTGTGCATGCTGCCAAAAGATTGGTGTATTATTTGCAGTATTACCAAAAGGATGCTTGTTTTTTAAGCGATACAACCGTCATTGCCGTAGGTCATGCCACACAACAAGCTCTGATAAATATGGGAATTCAAGCGATCAATCCTGAAGATAATGACTTGCCAATGAATAATGAAGGCATGCTTGGGCTAGATGTTGTTAAAAACCTTACACCTAACGACCATCTTTTAATAATAAAAGGCATTGGTGGGCGAATGTTATTGCATGACACGCTTGTTGCCAGAGGTGTTGGGGTGTTTACTTTAGATAGTTATCAAAGAAAAAAACCCAACAATTTACTTCAAAATTTTACCCAAATTCAGCCACATATAGTCAATAAAACAACATTTGTACTTATCAGCAGTGAATTTGCTTTGAATAATTGGCAAAGTTTAAATGCTAAAGGTGATTTTATTTATTTGGCGTTTGGTGATAGGTTGTATCGTTTAGTCAAGCAGGCTTATCCAAAGGCCCAGATAGTTTTAGTGAATAACTTGCAAAAATCCCATATCCAGCATGCAGTTACCAATTACTTAATAGATTTTAGAGATGATTATGCACCCTAAAAACCCCAATCAGTCCGATTTGCCAAATCCCATCAAAACCGACCAACAAAGCGAAAAAGCGTGGCGAGTTTTGATGCGAATTTTGTGGCTGATGATTGCGCTTTTAGGAAGCGGCATTGTTTGGCTTTACACTTCTTTTGAAACCTTATCTAGCGACGTCAATAACCGTTTAGAAAAAATCGCTACTGTCGACACTAGACTTAACGATATGGATGACCGCTTATTTGCGATGACATCGTTATATGGGCAGACGCCTACGGAAAAAAAGGTTGGTGAAAATCACGATGGTGCTTTGGTGCAAGTAGAAATGGCTTTGGCAAACGAATTGTATAAACGTGGTGAGTATGAAAAAGCTCTAACTGCTTTATCAGCGATTCGTCTGCAATTAAATGATTTAAAGGGATTGTCCACGCCTATTAAATCAGCACTCATCAAAAGTTTACAAACAGATATTGAATACATTACTGCTTTAAAAAATCAGCCCGATTCTTGGCAGGCACACATCATTAAAATGCGAGATATTCAAGCATTTTTACGCAGACAAACCAACCAAACCAAAAATATTACTTACAACGACCTGTTATTGCATGATAGTAGCATGTTGTTATCGCTGGCAATCAGTGCTGCCACTCATCGCGATAAGGATGTGATGACAACTTATTTACAAGAATCCAAAAGTCAGTTGGAGGCTCATATTTTGGCTGTGCAAGGCAAATTTCGCCTAGAAAAAAGCGAATCGGCAACTTTAGAAACGCTTGATGACGCACTGTATGCACTTAATGATTTGCTTGCTAACAGTCCAAAAAGTACCGATTTGCACAGTATGCAATTACTTAATTTTAATTAATGTTAAAAATCAGCCCACAATGTATTAAACAAACCAAACCAGCTCTTGTAGTGCTTGTATCAAGCGTAAGTTTTGTTCAGCTGTGCCTACAGTGATACGCAAATAATCTTTGGTGCGTACATGACTAAAATGACGAACCAAAATGCCTTGTTCGCGTAGTTTATCAGCAATATTTTGAGCGTTGAGCGTTTTGTGGTTGGGTTTAACAAAGACAAAATTGGTTGCTGATGGTAAGACCTCAAAACCCAGTGCGGTTAGTGATTTTTCCAGTTTATTTCTTAAGTGTATGACTTCTAATCGTTTTTCTTCAAAATATTCAGAATCTGCAATGCTAGCCGCTGCCCCTATTTGTGCTAACATATCTAAAGGATAACTGTTAAAACTGTTTTTTAGGATTGTTAAAGCGGTAATTAAACTTGGGCAAGCAAACGCCATACCAACTCGCAAGCCTGCCAGTGCACGAGATTTTGAAAAAGTTTGTACCACAACAATGTTATCAAATTCTTTAATCAATCCAATTGCCGATGCGTTTTTTGGTTCGTCAGCATAATCAATATAGGCCTCATCAATGACAATCACTGAATTTGGGTGTTCGCTGGCAAGTTTACGAATTTTATCCAAGCCCAATAAAATACTTGTAGGCGCATTAGGGTTTGCCAAGATAATGCCGCCACAAGGAATGCGATAATCATCGGTATCAATGCTAAAATCAGCCTTTAGAGGGATGCTTTGAGTGGTAATGCCATAATGTTGAGCATAAACAGGATAAAAACTGTAACTGACATCAGGCATCAAAAGCGGTCGGTCTTTGACAAAAAAACACGAAAATATCAATGCCAGCACTTCATCAGAACCATTGCCAACAAAAACATTATCATGTGTCATTTCTGGATAATAGTGATTGTAATATTTTACGATTTCATCACGCAAAGTGATTGATTCAGGTTCTGGATATAGCCGTAAATTATCACTGCTGTTTGCTAAAGCCTCACGCATAGCGTTGATAGCTTTTGGGCTTGGTGGAAAAGGATTTTCATTAGTATTGAGTTTACATAAGTTTTCTTGTTTGGACTGTTCGCCGGGTACATAAGGATTAAGATTGCGAACCTTGGCGCTCCAAAGACGGTTGTTAATGGTCATTTTTTCACCTTTTTTAGTTTTATTTTATATGTTCTTAATTTGGTTATAGATTTTCATCAGTATAACGGTAACGTGCCGATAAAGCGTGAGCGTCTAAATTTTCTTGTTTGGCTAAAATATCAGCAGTTTTTGCTAAAATTTGACTGCCTGCATCAGTGCAATAAATGAGTGATGATTTTTTGCAAAAATCATAAACCCCAAGTGGCGAACTAAAACGTGCTGTACCAGAGGTTGGTAGTACATGATTGCTGCCAGCACAATAATCACCAATTGCTTCGGGAGTGTGTCTTCCCATAAAAATTGCCCCTGCATGACGAATGTGTGTTTCAACCAATTCTGGACTATCTAATGACAGTTCCAGATGTTCTGGCGCAACCTGGTTGATAACATCAATGCCTTGCTGTCTGTCTTTTACCCAAATTAGCGCCCCACGATTTTGTAAAGCGGTTCTGGCAATCTCTGATTTTGGCAGCGATAACAAGGCTTTTTCGATGGCATTTTTTACATCTTGGAGCTGTTTTTTGCAGGTGGTTACAAAAATAGCTTGAGCAACGGTGTCATGCTCAGCTTGGGATAATAAATCCATTGCCAGCCAATCGGCATTATCTTGCTGTTCGCCTTCAGCATATACCAACACTTCGGATGGTCCTGCTATCATATCAATGCCTACCTGACCAAAAACGGCGCGTTTGGCGGCAGCAACATATTTATTACCAGGACCTGTGATTTTATCTACTTTTTGAATACTGTTTGTGCCATACGCTAATGCGGCAACTGCTTGGGCTCCGCCAATGGTAATTACCGTATTAACACCTGCTAAATATGCTGCCGCTAAAACCAATGGATTAAGTTCACCATTTGGAGCAGGGACAACCATCGTGATGTTGCCAACGCCTGCAACTTTGGCAGGAATAGCATTCATCAACACACTTGATGGATAGCTTGCTAATCCTCCCGGCACATAAATGCCTACACGGTCAAGAGGCGTTACTTTTTGTCCTAATGTATTGCCTAATTTGTCTGTAAATAAAAACCCAGATTCTTTTTGGTGTTGGTGAAATGAAAAAATACGCTGAGCTGATAGTTCTAAGGCGTGCTTGACGTCATCTGCAAGATTATCAAAGGCTTGCTTTAAGGTATTTGAGTCAATAAACAGTTCATCGATGCTGGTTGCAGGATGTTTATCCAACGTTTGGGTCAATTCAAGTAATGCGTTATCGCCATCTTGTCTTATTCTTTGAATGATGGTGTCCACAGTTTGAATAAGCTGATTGTCAGTTACAGTCTCAAAGGCAAGCAGAGTATTGAGCTTGTCTTGAAAATCAGGCTCTTGGCTGTTTAAAATTCTTATGCTTGACATAAAGCACCTTTATTAACAAAAATCATTTGGCAGAAAAATCCAATTCTACAGTCGGTATGACATGGTTAGCAACATATGCACACACCAACATATGAGACCTAATCACCATGTCATCATCTATCGAATAAGGTTTAGCGCTTTTTAACAGTCCAGTAGGACTACCTTCGGCGTTTTTTTCCGCAAACCCTCTACCCATACTTCCTTGAAATGGCGGTTTTGGTCGATGAATATCAATCGGACAATCAGCAAAAAACTGATAAGATGCTGATTTTAAATATTTATTTTCTTCACCATTTATTGGCTTGGGATTAGCAAAATTTTCTAAGACAACGTAGCCTAACTGTGGCTTTACATCAACCTTAAGCCCAATGGGTTTTTGATAAATAATAGTACTTTTGATGATAAATAGTTCACTACCATCACTATCCTTGCCAAGCACCATAAAATTATCTGACACGCTTGCTAACGCCATGACGGGTAGCAATAAACCCCATAATAACCATTTTTTCATTTTAATCTCCTTGCACCGTTTTTTTTAAAATCTGTAAAATTGGCGATAATTGGCTTAATTTTCGTTTATAACTGGCAGGATTGGCAATCAGTCGTGAGGATACTTGGCAAATCTCATCTAAAGGTTCAAGCCCATTAGCGCGCAAGGTATTGCCTGTATCTACCACATCTACAATCAAATCACCCAGTCCCACAAGTGGCGCAAGTTCCATAGAACCATACAGTTTGATGATATCCACCTGCATGCCTTTGTTGGCAAAGTATTGACGGGCAACATTGGTGTATTTTGTTGCAATACGTAAGCGGCGGTTGGGCAAAGTTTGACCAGCAATGCCTGCTGTCATTAGACGGCATTTGGCAATTTTTAAATCCAGCAGTTCATAAATGCTGGCATTATATTCCATTAAAACATCTTTTCCTGCCACACCAATATCAGCTGCTCCATGTTCTACATAGGTTGGTACATCAGATGCTCGTAAAATCAAAAAATTTACATCAGGATTGGTGGTTTGAAAAATCAGCTTACGAGAATGATGAATGTCTTCCAAAGGACAAATATCAGCTTTGGCAAATAAAGGCAGTGTTTCTTCCAAAATTCGACCCTTGGATAAAGCAATGGTCAAACCGTCAAACCGTTGATTCATATTATTTTCCCTATTTTTCAAATCAAATTAGGCAAATACCATCAAACAAATGCTATCAAATAAATATGATTAAATGCACCTTAAGATAATATCGCCTAAAATCCATTTGTAAAAATCTATGTGCAAAACGCAACATAGGCGCCATCAGCAAAATCAGTTTATTTGATTCTTTGAATATTTACGCCAAGATTGCGCAGTTTATTTTCCACATCATCATAACCTCTATCAATATGATAAATGCGGTCAATAATACTTTCACCATTAGCACAAGCTGCTGCCATTACAAGCGACATCGATGCACGTAAATCGGTTGCCATAACAGGGGCAGGGGTGAATTTTTCCACACCGGTTACAACCGCCGTATGACCATCCACTCGAATGTTTGCGCCTAAACGCTGAAGTTCTGGAACGTGCATAAAGCGATTTTCAAAAATATTTTCAATGATGGTGCTGGTGCCTTTGGCTAAACAGCATACCGCCATTAGCTGAGCTTGCATATCAGTAGGAAAACCAGGGTGGGGCTGGGTACGAATATCAACAGCTTTTGGTCGCTTTGTCATGACTGCGCGAATCCAATCTTCGCCTGAGGTGATAACTGCTCCCATAGCTTCAAATTTTTTAAGTACGGGATGTAAAAATTCTGCTGATGTGTTGGTTGTTAGTACATCTCCACAGCTCATCAACGCGCCTGCTAGGTAGGAACCTGTTTCAATGCGGTCGGCAATCACGCTAAATTCACAACCATGTAAACTATGAACACCTTCAATAGTCATTGTGGTTGTACCAATGCCATCAATTTTAGCGCCCATGGCAACTAATAAGTTAGCTAAATTGACAATTTCAGGTTCACAAGCGCAATTTTCAAGGCGGGTAACGCCATCTGCCAGTGCTGCTGCCATGATGACGTTTTCGGTTCCGCCTACGGTTACCATATCAAACGTAAAATCACAGCCAATTAAACGACCACCTTTTGGGGCTTTGGCTTTGACGTAGCCATTTTCAACATTGATGGTTGCGCCCATCGCTTCAAAGGCTTTTAAATGTTGGTCAACAGGGCGAGAACCGATAGAGCAGCCACCTGGCAAAGAGACTTCAGCTTCACCAAAACGTGCTAAAAGTGGACCTAAAACCAAGATGGATGCACGCATGGTGCGTACCAACTCATAAGGAGCGTAATAATTGCTAACAACACGAGCATCAGCAACAACCGTATTACCTTCTTTTTTGATAGCAACACCCATGCCTGAAATAAGTTTAATCAGAGTATCAGTGTCTTTTAGGGTGGGAACGTTATGTAAAACAGTTTCATCGTTTGGTAAGAGCATAGCAGCCAATAGTGGTAAAGCTGCATTTTTAGAGCCAGAAATTGCCACCTCACCAGCAATGCGGCTGGCACCAATAATTTTAAATTTATCCATAATCACCTAACCTTGTTTTTTTGCTTGATACTCTGCATGAGTCAGAGCGTGAATGGTTAGGGCGTGCATTTGACCGCTTTGAATAAAAGGGTTGGCAATGGCATAGACCATTTGCTGACGAGCGACCAGGCGTTTACCTTCAAAGCCATCATCAATAATTAAAACTTCAAATTTATTACCTTGATTGACTGCTTGAATCTGGGCGTCTTCAGCAAAATGGGGTTTGAGTAGGGCGATTAAATCGTCTGCGTTCATACATCACTCATGTTTACAAATTGATACAATAATTGTCTATTATATCAAAGCATAAGAATGATGAACACAGATTTTTATGGCGTACTTTGAATCTTATGGATTTGCTGTACCATTATAAAGCTGAACATAACTGCTGGTTGGGGTTTCTTGCATACGCACCGTGGTTGCGCCATACATTTTTTGTTCGGGTGTGTGCGCAACCATATCGTTGGGTGAATTATCACTCATGATGTCGCTGGCGTTTAATTCTTCGCCATTATCGGTAACCAATGTTGCTAGCAGCACCACTTTTTCCATGCCCATAGTGTCTTCAATAGCCTCAATAATTTGACCTTGTTGAACTGGGGTGAGATAGCCCATAAGATAAACAACATCACTACGTACGGTCATTTTATACTGTGAATTAGCTTTACTTCCATGAAGGGTAATTTTAGCGCGAATCTTAGACTTTAAAAAGTTCTCATGAGCAGTATGACTTGGGCTTTTTGCTGTTGAATTCACAGTTAAATAATTGTATACCTTTTTAACATCACGCATGGATTCTGCCATTTTTGTGATGCCTGCTTTGACTTCTTCATTTGGTACTTCGCCAGTGAGTAATACTTCACCACGAAAGCTATCAGCAACGACGCGAAGTGTGTGTTCGTTCATGTTTTCAAGACCTGCAACATTGGGTAGATTCTTAATCAAGGTGTGTTCAATACCCTCATCTATCATGCGTTCAGGTAGAGTGCGGTTTAGTACAGGTACACCATAGTTATTATTGGCGGTAATTGGTTGGTTGGCACATGCACTTAAAATCCCTGAAATTATTATGGTGAAAACCATTTTTATAGCTGCTGCTTTCATTGTTTTGCCTCTGACTTCATTAATGTTAATTGGTGTAACTGCTTAAAAGATAAGCGAAAATTTACCAATTAATAACTCTTAATTATACCTAAGCAAAAATCACGCCAGCTAAAAGATATTCTCCAACCATTCAGCCCCTATATTCTGCTTTTTGTCGTAATTAAATACAATTGCATCAAATCGGCATGGCAATTTGGCATATTTTGGGTGTTGTTGCAAAAAATATTCGGCAGTATTTTGTAGGCGATGCTGTTTAGAGGCAATAATGCTTTGGCTGGCATTTGCATAATTGCTTTTTTTTCGAGCACGTACTTCTATAAATACCAAGACAGCTGTTGGTTTTTTAAGCTGGCAAGCAATAATGTCAATTTCACCTGTTTTAGGTATGTTAAAATTGCTTTGAATAATGACAAAACCACGATAAACCAGCCAAAGTTTGGCATAAGCCTCAAAATAATCACCAATTTGCTTGCTTGTTGGTATGCATGAGATTTTATTCATAATGTTTGTGGTTTTATTTAACTTAAAAAAAGAGTTTAATCAATGAAATTAAGAATTATCAGTATCGGACACAAAGCTCCAACTTGGGTGCAAATGGGCTTTGATGAATATTTTAAGCGTATTTTACCAATGATTACCGTACAAGTTGTTGAAATACCGCCCGTTAAAAGAAGCAAAAATCCATCAGCAGGTGAAATTGATAAATGTAAACTCCAAGAGGGTGAACTGATTTTGGCGGTACGATTACCTAAAGAAAAACTATGGGTTTTGGAGGTAACGGGTAAAATGCTATCTACCGAAACGCTCGCTGATAGATTAAGTTATGCCATGCAAGATGGTCAAGACGTGGCACTGGTTATTGGTGGTGCTGATGGTGTATCTAAGGCAGTGTTGGCGGCGGCAGATTTTAAATGGTCATTGTCGGATTTAACCTTGCCCCACCCTTTGGTTAAAGTCATTTTAATGGAGCAATTGTACCGAGCCATGAGCATTATTCATCATCACCCTTATCACCGTGGAGGTTGATTGATGTTGAATCAATATTTCTAATTCCAAAAGGAATGTGCACCGATGGTAAGATATCAATGGTATTGTCCAAATGTACTTTTTGGTCATCAAAGAAAATTTGTGGGTTGAGCGCTTTTAAAATCTCTCGTTTTGACACTCCACCTAAGAAAAAAGCTTCATTAATGTGGACGCCCCATTGTCTGATGGTGTGAATTACTCGTTTGTGTGATGGAGCGCCACGAGCTGTAACAATGCTGATGCGTAGTTTGGGAGTATAATCATTGTTTTGGCTGGCAAATGCTTCTTCTTGAATTTGAATATCAGATAGCTTTTTTAAAAAATGAGCAAGCGGTCCAGGATTGTGCGCAGTATCTTGATGCAATTCTTCATACTCATGAAAACCATCAAGACCTTTGTCAGCAAAAACTTTTTCGGCGCTATCATCGGCAAGTACCCCGTCAAAATCTAGCGCCACTCTTAGTTCGTCATCGTTTTTATTGTCTGTGATGTGTGATTTTAAAACATGACCTGCGGCAAATCCTTCATTGATGGCTTTTTGTACATCATCTTGATTGGAAGATAAAAATAAATCAATAGATAATGCATTAATGTATTTATGTGGGTAACGTCCTTCTAAAAATAATGCTCGTGAAATATTTAGATTGTGATATTCAATTGAATTCATAACCCGAAATCCTGTATCAGGGTCATTTTTGGATAATAAAATAACTTCTATTGGTGGGTCTTCTGGATTAATTTGATTAATTGATAATAGTTTTTCAATAAAAGCAAAAGCTACGCCTTTTTGCAATGGCATTGATTGCATTTGTCGTTGATAATGCCGATATGCTTGTGTGCCTTGTTCACGAAATACTTTATCAGAATCTGATAAATCAAATAATGCACTTGAGGCAAGTCCAATAACTAAACGGTTTGTTAAATCATACGCCATTTTAAACCTTTTATCATTTCATTTATTGGTTAAATTATTTAATAAATAATTGATTATAAAATAATTTATTTAATAATCAATTCTAATAATTAATAACACTTTTTATCTTAATTACAACATAAAAAAGACGTAAACCCATCAATTTTATTCAATTTTCAATAAAAAATTAACAATAATTATACCAAAATGATTCAAATCCTTAAAATTTTGTTAATTCTATCGTGGCGTATTAGAACAATTTTTGTTATGATACACCGCCTATTCTTTATAAAATTATATTGAGATAATTTATGAAAACTGTAAAAACACTTCTTTGCACTAGTTTAGTTGCAGCACTTTTAATGATGACAGGTTGTAATAATACCGCAAAATCTGTCAATATTACTGATAAAAGTCCAGAACTTGAACAAGTCGGTTACAGTCTTGGGTATTTGATGGGTAGCAATAATAAAAATGATATTCCTGATTTAAATATTGAAGCCTTTGAAAAAGGCATTCGTGATGGTTATTCTGGCGATGAAAAAAAACGTGCTTTGACCCAAGAACAAATGGAAAAAGTACTGATGGAATATCAGAAAAAACGTGAAGCTGAAATTACCAAAGAAGTAGAAGCTAAAGCCAAAGCTAATAAAGAAGCTGGCGAAAAATTCTTGGCAGAAAATGAGAAAAAAGAAGGAGTGCAAAAAACCGCTTCAGGTTTACAATATAAAGTGATTACTGAAGGCACTGGCGCAAAACCTAAAGCAACGGACACCGTTACTGTACACTATGAAGGCAAACTGATTGATGGTAAAGTATTTGACAGCTCTTATGAACGTGGTGAGCCTGTATCATTTCGTCTAAACGAGGTTATCAAAGGCTGGACCGAAGGCGTGCAATTGATGAATACTGGCAGTAAGTATGAACTGTATATCCCATCTGATTTGGCGTATGGTGAAACAGGCAATCCCAATATTGAACCAAATAGCGTGTTGATTTTTACGGTTGAGTTATTGGATGAAGCTGCTGCTAAAAAAGCTCAAGCTGATGCTAAAGCTAAGCAAGAAGCTCAAATGGCGGAACTTCAAAAGCTAGCACAACAAACTAAGCCAGAAGAAGCTAAAAAAGAAGCGGCAAAATAATTCATTATTCTGCAAAACCAAGTGGTTGCCGCTTGGTTTTGTCGTCGTTTGAATATGGGTTTTTGCTGTTGATAAAGATTTAATGGTTAAGCAATATTTTTCGGACTTGATATGATTGACAAGCAAAACTTGCCTTGTGATGATTTTACTCATCAAACTGTTTTATTGCACGAGACAGTGGATGCGGTTTTAGGTGGTCGTCAAAATGCTTCTGGGGTATTTGTTGATGCTACATTTGGGCGAGGTGGTCATAGTCAATTATTGCTTGATTACTTAGCAGATGATGCGCGTTTGCTTGTTTTTGATAAAGACCCTCAAGCCATCAAAACCGCTCAATATTTAGCCAATCATGACAGTCGTGTTTTGGGGGTTCATGATAGTTTTGCTAATCTAGCCACTCATTTAAAACAGCTTGATATACCATTGGTTGATGGTATTTTGGCAGATTTGGGGGTATCAAGCCCACAGCTTGATGATGGCAGTCGTGGTTTTAGTTTTATGCGTGATGGTGTGGTGGATATGCGCATGGATACTACACGCGGGCAATCGGTTGGGCAGTGGCTGGCAACAGTTGACGAAGAAACACTTGCTAATGTTTTGTATGAATATGGTGAAGAGCGCCACTCTCGCAGGATTGCCAAAGCCATCAAACAGATGGATAATTATGATTCAACCTTAAAACTTGCTGAAGTCATCAAAGCCGCTCATCCTGCTTGGCAAAAAGGCAAACATCCTGCAACACAAAGTTTTCAGGCATTAAGAATTTTTATTAATAACGAATTGGGCGATATCAAAACTTTTTTAAATCAAAGTTTGACCCATTTAAAGCCTAATGGACATTTGGCAGTGATTAGTTTTCATTCACTTGAAGACCGTTTAATTAAACAGTTTTTAAACAATTACAGTCGCGGCAAATGGGACGGAGACGACCAATTATTGATTGCACCAAAACGCACAAAATATTTTGATAAACCCAAACGCATCAGCCCAAGTTTGGATGAAATTCAGCGTAACCCTCGAGCTAGAAGTGCTTATTTGCGCACCGCCAGACGAAACGATGCACCTATAATAGACGTTTTATGATAACAGATGACCCATCTTATGAAAAAACACAAAATAAACCAATTGGTAACTGAAGATTCTGATTTTTCAAATGTCAAAGACCCGCTCGGGTTGTATTGGTTGATTTTAGTGTTTTGTTCAGTATTGATTTTGATGACGGGCATATCTATTGTTATTCAGACCCAGGAACGTCATCAAGTTTATCATCATTTACAAGAATTAAAAAAACAACATGACAACTTGTTGATTGAAGAGCAGCGCTTATATATTGAGCAGCAGACCTTTAGTGCTACCTCGCAAATTGTTAAGCGTTCTGTTGATGAATTGGGGATGTTTTTTCCTACCAAAAACAATAAACAAGTGATTAATCTAGAATCAGAACAACCCTCCAAAACCAATGAGGGCAAGCCATGAGTCATAATAATAAATCCAAAAAACTTGCTGAAAAATTAAAACAAATCGGCAGTCTTGACAAACAAACCGATAAAATTGGACGTAAAAAAATCCGAAGGGATAGAAAAAGTGTTACCTTAATGGGCGGTTTACATGATATTAACCGCTTTCGGTTGATTTGGGTAATAATGGCTATTTGTATTTTTATGCTTGCCAAACGAGCGCTTGATTTACAAGTGATTAATGCTGATTTTTATGTTCAAAAAGCAGATGGTTTTATTACTTCGCGACAAGTTTTAACTACGCAAAGAGGCATGATTTTGGATGTCAATGGTGTGCCATTAGCCGCCAGCGCGCCTTTGACGACTGTGATTTTTGATGCTCATCAGTATGCTGAAACCTATTATCAAAAACGAAAATTGCTGCAATCTACCCAAGATGAAAAACAAAAGACGCGATTTACCCAAGAGCTTGAAAATATGGATTTGGCTAAAATTTCATCATTAACCAAAATTCCCTACAATGAATTGGCTCAATTGGTTAATCTTAAAACGAACATTGATGTTAGAAATTCAGAAGAGGTCAAAAAGGCACTACCAGAAGGCAAGAATTCCCGTCGCTTGATTTTGATGAATAAAGTCATACCAGAAATGGCAGAGCCTTTATTGTCTTTAAAGGTTCCTGGTATCTCAGAAGAAAAACGTTTTCAAAGATTTTATTTGCAACCTGAGCCAAATGCAGCAATATTGGGGTATATGGGTGATAAAGCTGATAAAAATCAAAAACCTCAATACGTTGGTATATCGGGTTTAGAAAAAAGTCATCAAGAAACTTTGGCGGGAAAATCAGGGAAAATTTTAACTTTTATTGCCAGCAAAAAGTCAGTGGAAGAACTCAAAGAAATTACACCAAAGGTTGATGGCAAAAACCTCACATTGACATTGGATTCTCGCTTACAATATATCTTATTTGAAGCTTTATCTGAGCTTGGACGGGTGCAGTCAGCTCGTTCAAGTTCGGGTATTGTGGTTGATGTACAAACAGGCGATGTGGTTGCCATGAGTTCTTGGCCTTCATTTAATGCAAATAACCTTAATGACCGCACCGCATTCAATGAAAGAAATCGCGTGGTTGCGGATGTTTTTGAACCCGGTTCAGTGATGAAACCCTTTACCGTTGCTGCTGCTTTAAAATCGGGCAAATTTAACGTCAATACCCCCATCAATACATCACCTGGCTCAATTAGTATTGGTGATCGTCAAATTAGAGATGCAGGAAATTATGGCGTGATAACGATGAGTAAACTCATCCAAAAATCCAGCAACGTTGCCAGTGTGAAAATTGCTTTAGCTTTGCCTAATAACGGCATTGCAGAGATGCAAAGAAGCTTTGGTTTTGGCAAAAAAACCCATTTAAACCTGCACGCTGAAAGTTCGGGTGTATTAAAAAATCCAACCGATACAGGCGTTAGAGCAACAATGGCTTATGGTTATGGGCAGCAGGTTACCCTTGCTCAACTTGCTCAAGCTTATGTTGCTCTTGGTAATAATGGCGTTTTAAATCCACTGCGCATTATCAAAGATGAAGAAAGACCCAAACCCGTTCCTGTTATCAGCCCAGAGCATGCCAAAGCTATTGTTATGATGATGAAAGCGGTAACGGAAGAAGGGGGTACTGCTCCGTCAGCTGCTATTAATGGTTATCATGTTGCAGGTAAAACAGGCACCAGTCGGCGTATTGTTAAAGGTAAATACAGTCAAAATGAATACCGTAATATTTTTGCAGGGTTAGCGCCAGCATCAAACCCACGTTTTGCTGTAGTCATTTTAGTTGAAGACCCTAAAAAAGATAAATACGCAGGTAAGACAGTTGCACCTGTTTTTGCTAAAGTTATGAAAGAAACCTTAAGACTTTATAATGTACCTTTTGATAAACCTTTAGATGTCAATAAAAATTAATCAATAAAATCTGTCAATATTGATAAGCAAAAAATTGATAAACTGCCAATAATCATCATTAAAAGGAAAAAAGATGACCACATTTACTTTTGCTGATTTTGAATCGATTTTAGCCAGTCATATTGCTCCAGATGATTGGCAAAAAATCAGACACTTACCCATCACAGGCATCTGTAGCGATAGCCGAGCGGTTAAAAATGGTGAAATTTTTACTTTGTTGTCTGTCAATCCTGACATCAAAGCCAAAGCCAAAGCATTTATTACTCCGCTTTCTAGCGCCGCGGTATTGTCTGAATTTTCCAAAGCAGAAATGGATATTGATGACGCACCCATGCCAATTGTGTACATACCAAATTTGCGTTTGGTATTGGGGGATTTTATCGCTGCATTTTTGCAAAAGCAACAAGAGATTTGCTTACCTAAGATTGTTGCAGTTACAGGTACAAATGGTAAAACCACCATCAGTCAGCTAATTGCTCAGCTTGGCGAATTATCAAATACGCCATCAGCGATTATGGGAACAGCAGGTAATGGACGTATTGGAAATTTGACCCAATCAACACATACCACAAGTGAAGTGATTAAAGTTCATGAATTTTTATATGCTATGGCAAAACAACATGTGGGTATGGTTGCTTTGGAGGCCAGCTCTCATGGACTGCATCAACATCGTTTGCAAGGCGTGCCAGTCCAAGTAGCAATTTTTAGTAATCTTTCTCGCGACCATTTGGATTACCATACGGATATGGACTGCTATGCAGCAGCTAAAGCTAAATTATTTGATGATACCTATTTTACGCACCTACATCATGCTATCATCAATATAGACGATACTTTTGGTCAAAAACTGGCTGAAAATTTATCACATTCTGCTATGACTGTGTGGACATACAGCCTAAAAGATTCTCAAGCTGATTTTTTTGCTCAAAATATCACCCCAAGTCTTGATGGTACAACCTTCGAACTTAAGACTCCTTTTGATACTAATCCTATCAAGCTTCACAGTCCTTTATTGGGGCGTTTTAATGTCGCTAATTTACTGGCAAGCATTGCTGGTTTTTTAGCAATTTATCCTAACAAATTTCAAGAGTTACCAGATATTATTCGCCAATTACATGGGGCTCGTGGACGCATGCAAAAAGTAGTAACGCCTGCTAATTTTGGCTGTTTTATTGTAGATTATGCGCACACTCCTGATGCATTGGTTCAGGTTTTAACCAGCTTAAAAGCTCATTGCACTGGAAATTTGTGGGCTGTTTTTGGTTGTGGTGGCGACAGAGATAAGGGTAAACGTCCACAGATGACCAAGGCGGGTTTGGATTATGCTGACCAAGTTATTTTAACCGCTGATAATCCTAGAAGTGAAAATGTACTGGCAATTTTAAATGATATGCAGGTTGGTATGACCTGTGATGACCATTATAAGACCCAAATCATTCCCAACCGTAAAGAAGCGATTTTGTACGCCATTAAACACGCTAAGGCTGATGATATTGTATTAATTGCTGGCAAAGGTCATGAAACCTATCAAGAAATTAATGGGGTTCGTTATGATTTTGATGATGTAAAAATTATACGGCAATACACCCAAGCCAATTAAGCAGGTTGCAAGTTTTGGTTATAAATACTCATTGTGGTTTAATTCGTTATTTTAATATTTGTTTATCAATAATTTTATAAAAATTAATCATTTAGAAGTAAAATTGGAATCGTTTATGCGTTTATATCATTGGACAAGTCAAGCGCTTTTAATAGCAACTGGCGGGGCTTGGCATAATTTAACCACTGATTTTAGTAGCACCCACATCACCACCGATACCCGAAAAATTAAGGTTGGTGATGTTTTTGTTGCTTTAAAAGGTGATAATTTTGATGGACATGATTTTATAGAAACCGCTTTAAAAAATGGTGCTGCCGCTGTCATTGTAAACCGTCTAGTTAATGCCGATATCCCCCAGTTATTAGTTGATGATACGAGATTGGCACTGGGCAAACTTGGTAAATATCGCCGAGACCAACATCCTGATTTAACGGTAATTGCACTGACGGGTTCTAGCGGTAAAACTACCACCAAAGAAATGATTGGTTCAATTTTTAATCAAATAGCACCCACTTTGATTACCAAAGGCAATCTCAATAATGATTTGGGTGTGCCCATGATGCTTCTTGAGCTTAGTGATGAGCATAAATTTGCTGTACTTGAGCTTGGCGCAAACCATTTGGGTGAAATCGCTTATACTGCCAGTTTGGTGCGTCCAGATGTGGCGTGTGTGCTCAATATTGGCACGGCACATTTGGGCGAGTTTGGCGGTCAAGAAAGCATTGCCAAAGCTAAAGCAGAAATTTATTCAGCATTAACCAAAGATGGCGTGGCAGTTTTGCCGTTTGGTGATAAATTTTTTGAGTTTTTAAGCCAAGAAGCTCAAAAATTTACCTCTAATTTGATTACTTTTGGAGAAACCACCGTTCCAACCGCTGAGGCAGTAGATTTTGATTTACTTAGTCCAGAGGAGCAAGCAGAATTTGCTGACATAGATAATGTTTTGGTAATGGGCGATGTATTTTCTGACGATGTGGTTTTAAACAATACACACAGCACGTTTGAACTGGTATGTAGTTTTGAAGTGGATAAAATTGACAGTGTAGTTGTTGAGTTACCCTTTATTGGTGAACATAATATTACCAATGCGTTGGCCGCGGCAAGTGCAGCTTTAGCACTGAATGTGCCCTTGCAACTGATTCAAACAGGTTTACAAAACGCCTGCCCCCCAAAAGGACGTTTAACGCGCATTCAATTTGATAACCATTGGCTGATTGATGATACATATAACGCCAATCCAACATCAATGTTGGCAGCTGCTCAGGTGTTAATTGGTGAAGACAAACAAAAAATTTTGGTTTTAGGTGATATTGCTGAACTTGGTGATATGGCAGTTTTAGAACACCAAAAACTAGGAACGGATTTGGCTGAGCTACCCATAGATAAAATTTTAACGTTAGGATCACTGATGCGTCATTGCACAGATGCAGCAAATCAGCTTCGAGCTGACCTAAGCACTCATTTTGATAATAAACAGGCTTTGTTATCACATCTAACATCTTTATTGTCAGAACCTTCTGTTGTGTTGTTTAAAGGCTCACGCACCATGCGTATGGAAACCTTAATTCATGATTTAACCTGCTCTACTCAAAAAAGCGAGTGATTTATGTTATATTGGCTCATTGATTATTTAGATATTTTAAGAAGTGAAACCATTGCTTCGCTTGCTTTAAGAAGTCTTTTGGCGGTTATTACCAGTTTGGCGATCGTATTAATGCTGGGCAAACCAGTTATTGCCTACCTTAGAAATTTAAAATACGGTCAAGCTGTTCGTGATGATGGTCCCAAAACCCATTTGGTAAAACAAGGCACTCCAACGATGGGCGGGGTGCTGATTTTAGCGGCAATTGGAATCAGTACGCTATTATGGTCAGATTTATCCAATCCTTATGTATGGATTTTGATGGCGGTGATGGTGATTTTTGGAGCGGTTGGCTGGCGTGATGACTGGCTAAAAATAAAACATAAAAACCCACAAGGTTTGGTTGCTCGTAAAAAATATTTTTGGCTATCGGTTGGGGCAATTTTAGCAGGCGGGAGTTTGTATTATCTTGCTACCAAACAAAATCCTGTTACAATGAATGCCATGCAAGACGTGCTGATTCCAATGTTTAAAGATTGGGTTATTCCATTATCAGCCATCCCTTATGGTATTGGTTTTATGGTTTTGACTTACTTTACCATTAATGGTTCATCCAATGCGGTCAATTTAACCGATGGCTTGGATGGACTGGTCATTTTACCAGTCGTCTTGGTAGCAGCTGGATTAGGAGCGTTTGCTTATGCATCAGGGCACGCTGAATGGTCTGTTTATCTTAATGTGCCTTACATTACCTATAACACAGAAGTGGTGGTAGTTTGTGCATCTATGATTGGAGCCGGTTTAGGATTTTTGTGGTTTAATGCCGCTCCTGCTGATGTCTTTATGGGCGATGTTGGAGCGTTATCGCTTGGCGGTATGCTTGGTACAATGGCAGTCATGACCCGTCAAGAGCTTGCTTTTGTGATTATGGGTGGAATTTTTGTTGCTGAAGCTTTATCGGTAATTTTGCAAGTAGGTTCGTATAAACTGCGCAAAAAACGCATTTTTTTGATGGCGCCTTTACACCACCATTTTGAAGAAATGGGCTTAAAAGAAACCAAAGTTGTCATTCGTTTTTGGATTGTATGCATTGTTTTGGTGGTTTTGGGGTTAATGACCTTAAAACTTCGTTAAAAGAATTAAAAAAACTTAATAAAAAAACTTGCAATATAAAAATTTTTTGGTATAATTCTGCACTCATAGGGGTATCGCCAAGTTGGTAAGGCATCAGGTTTTGATCCTGACATTCGTTGGTTCGAGTCCAGCTACCCCTGCTTAAATTTTTTATAAAATTTATTTTGCATAAATTTGGAAAAAGCCAGTTAAGAAATTAACTGGCTTTTTCTATTCTAAATTTTTCTAATCTAAACTATAACTGATTGCTCAGCATTCATCATTGCAAGCCAGTTTTTGATTTGTTTGGTGGTTTTATCACAATCAGGCGACGTTAAAGGTATGTCATCAATATTGAAGTGATTTACTAATGGTAAATTTGCCAAAAAATTATCAATATCATCCAAGCTCAATAATCGTCCATGTAAATCAAATCCCACATTTAAAGCTCGTCCTTTGACGGCTGCCAAACGGTCGTGTAGATGCCCATATAAATGATACCAGCCTTTATGACAACCTTCCCATTCTATCATTGGGTAATGGCTTAGAATTAGGGTGCGTTTATATTTATCTTGATTGAGACGAATTTTGCCATACTCTGTAATGGATGATAGCACAGGCTTGCCGCAGGCTTTTTTGGTCGTTAAAAACGTTTGTGTGTTTTGTCGAACAACATCGTCATGATTGCCTAAAATTAAATGATGCGCTCCCTTTAATTGCAGCAACACATCCAAAATTTCTTGTTTGTGATGAGAAAATGACACGTCGCCTAAATTATAAACAACATCGTCATCACTCACGACACTATTCCATTGATTGATTAAAAATTCATTCATCAGATTAATGTCTTTTGGGCGAAAGGTTGGACAAAATTTAATAATATTTTTATGGGAAAAATGTAAATCCGAAGTAAAATAAATCATATTAAAACCTATTGCTTAGTTAAATTTTTTCCAAAAAATTTTGGATAAAGGCAATTTTATCAAGTTCAGACAATTGATTAAAAATATCTTTATTTTCTTTGATGTGGTCAATCAAAGGATAATATTCTTCATCAACGTGGTTTTTGCTTAATTTTCTATTAATGCTTTCTTCATTGCTTCTTCCTAAAAATTTAGAAACCAAATAAAAGGGGGATTTTAATTTAAATAACAGCTCTTTGGTATGACTATCAAAAACCATAAAACCTTCATGTTTGACAGTTTTTAATAAGATTTTTGCCTCTTTAAAACTTATATTGCAAATCATCTTTGGTCTTTTTAAGACTATTTCTTTTTGCGATTGATTAAAATCATCAGCAATTTGATTTAATCTTTCTTCGCTAAATTGTTCAGAAGTTTTGATATTAATCACACCAATTAGAGTTTCTCCAAAATCTTCTTTGATGATATGAACATCGTTTTTGTCAGTAATCTCAAATAAAAATGTATGATTGGGATATTGTTTAAATAAGGATTCATACTTTTGACAATGATTTTTAGTCATTTTAGCAAAATCACTGTCTAAAGAACCAGTTGTGGAGTATAAAACTTGATGGTTAAAATCGCTATCAAAACTGTCGTGATTTTTATCTAAATCAACATAAGTACACACACCTAAAAAACCATTGACTTTAACCACTAAATCCACCAAATGATTATCATCAATATTGATGGGGTATTTGCTGTTTTTACTAACGCGCTCACTGTAATTAAATACTTTTTTAAATGGACGAATGATAATATTATTGGCTTTATCCATAACAAGCCCACGCATTTCCAATAAAGCGTCATCAAAATTATTGTTATAAAACACTTTACGAGCGTATTTTAATACTTTTAAATCAGGATAATTTTTAGAATATTTGGCAGTAAAATTACCATAATTAAAAGCCAGATATTCATCACTGATGTATGTATGCTTTTGACTATTGTATTCTAATGGTTTTTTATCAAAAATTCTAAGTTGTTCAATTTTTTCTTGAATTTCTTTAGTCATTGGTCTGATGGGCGCTACATCAATCTCATCTTTGAGTTTATTTTTGTCCAAACGGATGTAGGCAGCCAAAACCTCAGCTTCTTTAACATGATGGGTATTTTCAAAAAAATTATGCAAACGATAGACTGTGCTTTTAAAATGATATTTAGTTGCTAGCGCCAAAAGATGTTTGCACAAACTAATTTTTTGATTGGTGTTTGAATTAATCACCAAAACATTTTTATTAGGATTTTCTTTACCGTATTTAAAGGCATTTTTCATCATTGCCATACCCTGATTTGCCGCTTTATCCAGTCTTTCGGGCGTCCAGTAATAATTACCATGTTCATCTGTTAAAAGAAGGTCATTTTCTACATGAACAATCAGTGCGTCTGGGAATTTTTGCAAAAATTGAGCAATTGTTTCTTTGGCAAAGGTAGATTTTCCAGAACCTTGGTGACCGCGAATTAAGATAAATTGTTGCATGGTCTCTCACAATCAATAAATTAATAAAATGAATAAGTTATCTTAAGCAATGGCTATACCATTTTATAAAATAATGATAAAAATTTTATTAATTATTTGAAAATTAAAGAAATTTTTATTTTTATATAAAATAACCTTATAAAATTTATGTTAAAATACTAGCTTATTTTCTAATTTTTATTTAATTCATATAAAATAAGCTATGAATAAATTGGCTAAAAACCCGACTAAAAAAACGGTGATGATAAGTTTTTTGGGTACAGTATTGGATGCAGGTCTTGGGAAAAAACGTTGGAAAAGATGGCGACCTAACGTGGACATTCATCAATGCACATCAATTGATGTTGTTGAACTGTTTGTGGCGGATAAGTTTGTTACACTTGGTGAAAAAATCAAACAAGACATCGCTGAGATTTCGCCCAATACCAGTGTAAATCTTATCCCAATGGATTTAGATAATCCTTGGGATTTTAGTGAAGTGTATGAAAAACTGTCCGATTGGACAGCGGTCTATCCTTTTGATACCCAAACTTATCAATATTGGACACACATTACCACAGGAACTCACGTTGCCCAGATTTGTTTGTTTTTATTGGTAGAAAGCAGACAAATTCCCAGTGTACTGTTACAAACTGCCCCACCTAAAAAAACGGAAGATTCAACCACCCATTTAGGTGAGTTTGAACTAATTGATTTAGATTTAACCCGTTATGATAATATTGCCAAACGATTGGCGCAAGTTAAAAATGACGCTCAAAAATATCTAAAAAACAACATCGCCACCAAAAATCTTGCATTTAATCAAATGATAGCCGAAATACAACAAGTGGCGATGAATTCATCAGCACCAATCTTATTAATGGGTGAAACAGGCGTTGGTAAGTCATTGTTAGCCAAAAGAATTTTTGAGCTTAAAAAAGCACGACATTTAATCAGTGGACAGCTAATTGATGTAAATTGCGCTACATTAAAAGGCGATGGCGCGATGAGTGCGCTGTTTGGTCATGGCAAAGGCGCATTCACTGGAGCGGTTTTGGGGCGAGATGGTTATCTAAAATCTGCTGATAAGGGCGTACTGTTTTTAGATGAAATTGGTGAACTTGGACTAGATGAGCAGGCAATGCTGCTAAAAGCCATTGAGGATAAGCAGTTTTACCCCTTAGGCTTGGATAAACCCGTATCATCAGATTTTATATTAATTGCTGGCACGAATAAAAATCTGCAAACAGAAGTATCGGCAGGGCGTTTTCGTGCCGATTTATATGCGCGAATCAATATCTGGCAATATCACTTACCCAAGTTGTTTGACCGTAAAGAAGATATCGCCCCCAACATTGACCACCAACTGATTTTGGCGAGTACAGAAATTGGACAAAAAGTGCAATTTGATAAGTTGGCTTATCAGCTTTATTTAGATTTTGCGCTATCAAGTGGGGCAATTTGGTCAGGCAATTTTCGGGATTTGTCCGCCAGTATTTTGCGTATGGCAACCTTAAATCAACAAGGATTTATTACTCAAGCAATTGTTAAAAAAGAAATTATGCGATTAAATCGTTTATGGCATGGCGATAATTGCATGCAAGATAATGATGAAATTTTATCCATTATTCCAGCTAATTTGGATGTTTTTGACAAAATTCAACTTGAAAAAGTACTTCAAATTTGTCGGCATTATAAGGCTAATAATGGCAGTCTAGCGGAAGCGGGAAGAGCGTTATTTGATGTGTCACGCAACAAGCGAAAAACCACCAACGACAGCGATCGCTTGCGAAAATATTTGGCGCGCTTTGGAATAAATTGGGAAAAAATTTGATGTTTGGCTCAAAAAAATTTCAACAATTGTCGCTATCTTATGATAGCACCTTTATAAACAATTAAGCCTAATTAAAGAGGATTTGTCTATGAAGTTTAAATATTACCATCTTTGTCTAATGGCATTTTTCATTTGTATTATTTTGAGTGTGATTTATGCTATGCCTTATGGATTTAATTTTCATGAAGAAGAAAAAAACTTTGAGAAGGCGACAATTTTGGTCATTGCGCCCAATAAAGGAGAAAGAAAAATTAAGTTAGAAGCCGATTCTGATGGATACTGGCTGTCTTGTTATGGGTTTGAAGAGATATGCACAAATGATTTGATTAATAAAAAATTAGATATAAAAAAAGTAAGGATTTTAGTTAATACACAAAAAACAGTGTTTTTAAATGGGGTTTTATTAGATTATTATGATAATCATCATCATATCAATCAAAAATACGATTCAAAAAAAGATAAGCTGTTTATTTTATTGATAGCCAACACTATTTTTAGTTTTAAATTAGCATTGATTTTCTTGGCGATGTTTTATTTTTTTGCGTATTAAAAAAATTTAATCCATTTTGGACAAATCCAATGTTTCATCCAAACAAAATGCTAAAAATGTACCAACAGATACTAAAAGTGTGACACTGATACCAAGTTTAACAACGGGACTGGTATTAAATAAACTCAGTAATAAACCGCCAAAAATCCCCACTGAAAATTGCAGTGAACCTTGCAAGGCTGATGCCATCCCTGCACGTTTTTTTTGAAAGGCAAGGGCGATGGCGGTGGCATTAGGTTGGGTTAATCCCAATCCTGAAATGCAGCAAAACAGTGCAATATAAACTAACGTAAAGTTAGCCTGTCCACCTAGTAATATACCTAAAGATAATAATACCACACCAGAAACAAGCTGCATCATTGCCCCAAAGCGAAATAATTGCACCAATCTAAAACGCACGGTCAAAAACTGATTGACCTGGGTTAATGCGATAAATCCTAAAGCATTTGCTCCAAAAGCGATGGCAAATTGTTTTTGTGATAAACCATAATTGACCATAAATAAATCACTGGCGATGGATAAATAAATAAAAAATGACCCCTGCAATAAACCGCCAGCTACAGCAGGCAAAATAAACGTTTTGTCTTTTAGTAAATCCCAATAACCCAAAAAAGTTTGACTGATGGGTTTGGTGTTGCGATTTTCCAAAGCAAGTGTTTCTTCTAAGAAAAAATGCGTTAAAAGTAGATTAAGTACGCCGTAAGCAGCCAAAAACCAAAACAGTGCTTGCCAACTTGCTATGGACAAAATCGCAGCTCCAAGACTGGGCGCTAAAATGGGTGCAATCCCCATCACCAAGACCATAAGGCTAAAGGCTTTTGCACCTTGAATGGGGTTTAATGTATCACGAATGACCGCTCTTGGAACAACGGATGTTACGCACGCTCCTAAGGCTTGAAAGATTCTTGAAATGTATAACGTCATTTCGTGCGTTGTCATAGAACAAATGATAGACGCAACCACAAAAATACTCATGCCAATATACATGGGTTTGACCCGACCAATACGGTCAGATAATGGACCATAAATCAGCTGACCAATAACCAATCCAGTAAAATAAAATGGAATGGAGCGAGAAACTTCAGTAACACTGATACCAAAGTCTTTTGCCATACCAGGAAGCGCTGGTAAATTCATGTCAATCGCTAAAGGACCAATGGCAATCATCACACCCATCATCATCACCCAAAATGTGGGAAAGGGCTGCTTTAATGCGTCAGTACGGCTATTCATGAGATTCTCAATAGATTGAAAATTTGTAGTCAAGTTTTGAAAAGTCATTATATCATAAAGCAATTTTCTTCATCTTTGGTGTTGGTTATGATATGATTTTAAATTTTATACAAATCCATAAAAAGGAAATAAAATGGCTTTTGATACCATAATACATGACATCCATCATCAACACAATTATAAAAAACCTGAGTTGTTAAAAGAATATCCATTTATTCACGTCCAACCTGTGGCGTGGGGAGAGATGGATGCTTTTAATCATGTCAATAATGTGGCTTATTATCGTTACGCTGAATCAGCGCGTATTGGTTATTTTCAAGCAACTGGACTTATGAATGGACGCTTTGATTTACTGACAATTTTAGCCTATTCTAGTTGCCAATACCTGAAACCTGTCTGTTATCCTGATACGTTATTGATTGGTGTGCGTATTAAAAAATTAGGCAATACCAGTCTTGAACTTGAATGTTTGATGTTTAGCAAGCACCAAAATGCTGTTGCGGCTAAAGCTGAAGCGGTGATTGTACGTACTGATAAATCGATGAAAAAACAGCCATGGAATGAAAATGAAAGAACGGTTTTGGGAAAATTTGAGGGGCGAGATTTATCATATCAAGAATCAAAATAATGATAAAATCACTTGCAAAAAACATAAAAATAAGCTGCGGTAAAGATATTTATTAGAACTTTCTAATAAACAATTCTTATCTTAACCATTAGAAAAGGAAGTTTTTATGCGTTATGCCAACCCCAACACTCCAAAGCAAAGTTCACTTTAAAACCCAATACGATAATTTTATCGGCGGCGAATGGGGCAGCTTCGGTTTTAGGTAAATATTTTGATGATATTTCACCTGTTGATGACAAACCTTTTGCAAAAGATGTAGGCTCCACTACCAAAGATGTGGAATTAGCGTTAGATGCTGCCCATCAGGCAAAGGATGTCTGGGTAAAAACATCACTCACCAAACGAGCAGATATTTTATTAAAAATTGCTGACCGTTTGGAGGCAAATTTGGAGCTTTTGGCAGTTGCTGAGACTTGGGAAAATGACAAACCTATTCGTGAAACGTTCGTGCAATACAGGCAAGAAACTTGGAAAAACTGCCATCACATTTACCCTGCCCATGCGGTGTTTGGTGATTACAAACAATCAGGTATTGGGCGAGAAAACCATAAAATGATGCTTGAGCATTATCAACAAACCAAAAATTTACTGGTTAGTTATTCGCCAAAAGCCTTAGGATTTTTCTAATCATCTTTATTAAACATTCGTAACAATAAAGCCATTCCTATATTTGCAATGGTTTTATTTTTTTAAAATAGAAAAATATTTGTAAGGCTGATAAATCAAAAAAAGACAAGATAATAAATCTTGTCTTGGTCAATTTAAGTGATGTAAACGCCGTTAATTACTACCAGCCTTGCACTACACCATCTTCTTGAAATTGTTTTTTGGCTTCAGCAACGACTTCGTCAGATTGGTAGGCTTTAACAAAGTCTTGAACTGCTTTGCTGTCTTTGTTATCAGCGCGTGCAACGATGATATTCACATAAGGTGAATCTTTTTCTTCAACAAAAACACCATCTTTAGCCGTTAAACCCACTTGCCCTGCATAAGTATTGTTTACTACAGCCAAATCCACATCATCAAGCGCACGAGCGGCAACGGAAGTATCTACTTCTTTGATGTTTAATTTTTTGGGGTTTTCTACAATATCCATAGAGGTTGAGAATAAATTGGTATTATCTTTTAATTTGATAAGCCCTTGTTTTTCAAGCAAAATCAAAGCACGAGCTAGATTTGATGGGTCGTTTGGCACGGCAATGGTCGCCCCTTCTTTTAACTCATTAATATTTTTGATTTTTTTAGAATAACCTGCCAATGGATAAACAAACGTATTGCCAACAATCACCAAGTTATCCAATTTTTTCTCTTGGCTGTCTTTGTCCAAATAAGGCTTATGTTGCATGGCGTTAGCGTCTAAATCGCCTTTAGATACAGCAGTATTTGGCAATGCGTAATCATTAAATTCCACGTATTCCACCACAAGCCCATATTTTTCTTTAGCAACTTTAGCAGCAACTTCAGCAACTTTATGCTCAGGACCGCTCATTACGCCAACTTTAATTTTTTCTTCACCAGCGGGTTTGCCTTCAGCTTTAGCATCGGTTTTTGCATCTGCTGTTTCATTGGTTTGAGCCTTGGCTTCTGGTTTGGTTTCAGCTGTGTTATTTTTAGCATCACAGCCTGCTAAAATAATCCCTGAGGTAATGGCACATAAACCAAAAAAGTGATTAAATTTCATAAAAATTCTCAAAAAAATAAAAAAAGATACCATATTAAAACATAAAACAAATCATAAGTTCAATATGTAATTTTTATCAAAATTCAAAAAAGCTAAGTTATTTTTGGCATAAGCTAAAATCATACATTAACGATGGTCAAATTTTTGTGCCAAAATATCCCCACATTTTTGAAAAATCATCACAATCGCTACGATAATGATGGTGGAAACCCATTTGACGTAAACCATACCACGATGCTCACCATAGCTAATAGCAAGATTGCCTAAGCCACCACCACCAACCACACCCGCCATTGCCGAATAACCAACCAGTGTTACCAGCGTCAAGGTGATGGCGTTAATTAGAATTGGTAAACTTTCAGGCAGATAGTATTTACTGATGATTTGCCAGTTACTTGCGCCCATAGCGTGAGCGGCTTCGGTCAATCCTGATGGAATTTCAGCTAAAGCATTGGCGGTTAAACGGGCTACAAAGGGGATGGCAGTTACGCTAAGTGGTACAATTGCAGCTGTTGTACCCAGTGTTGTGCCAACTAAAAGTCGCGTTACAGGCAGTAAAATAATCAATAAAATAATAAATGGCACCGACCGCCCAACATTAATCACAACATCTAAAAATGCGGATAATTTGGGGTTTTGCAAAATACGCCCAGACCCTGTTAAAAATGCTAAAAAACCCAAAGGTAATCCAACCAAGGCGGCAACTATTGTAGAAGCAAGACCCATATACACAGTTTCAAAGGTGGATTTACCAACCATTTGCCACATTTGCGGGGTTAATTCTGTGATAAAATTTTGAATAAGCTCATGCCACATAGCCGATTACCTCTAAACCAACTTGATGCTCTGTTAAAAAATCTTGTGCCAATTTAATGTTATTAGGATTTCCTATGATTTGAGCGATTGTAAAACCGAATTTGACTCCACCAACATAATCCATCTGTGAAGTCAAAATATTAAACTCCACTCCAAACTCTTTACTAGCTTTAGAAAACAGCGGTTTATCTACTGAATTGCCTGTAAATTCAAATTTAATCACAGGGCTGCTGGTTGGTGTAGATGATAGTTTTTGGGTAAATTCATCAGGTAAATTAACATGAAATGTTGAACGAATAAACGCTTTGGCAAGAGCAGTTTTTGGATTGGCAAAAATTTCCCCAACCATACCTTGTTCGACCAAAACGCCTTTATCAATAACGGCTACTTTATCGCAGATTTGCTTGACCACATCCATTTCATGAGTGATAAGCAAAATGGTAATGCCCAGTTCTCGGTTAATTTTTTTTAATAAAGTCAAAATTGCTTTAGTGGTGGCAGGGTCTAAGGCGCTGGTTGCTTCATCACATAATAAAACTTTAGGGTCGGATGCCAAAGCACGAGCAATAGCGACACGCTGTTTTTGACCTCCTGACAAATTGGCAGGGTATGCTTGATGACGTTCAGATAATCCAACCAAATCTAAAAGTTTAGAAACTTTATCGTAAATTTGCTGTTTGGGTGTGTTTGATAATTCTAATGGTAACGCCACATTGTCAAAAACAGTGCGAGAATGTAATAAATTAAAATGTTGAAAAATCATGCCGATTTTACGACGCTCATGGATTAATTTTGCATCAGATAAAGTGGTTAATTCCACACCATCAACAAATACCTGTCCACCAGTTGGGCGTTCCAATAAATTGACGCAGCGAATTAAGGTAGATTTACCTGCGCCAGATGCACCAATAATACCAAAAATTTCACCAGCGTTCACAGTCAAATTGGTAGGGTGAACAGCAGTAAATTCATGTATTTTGTTTGCCTTTTTGGTATAAAATGTTTTTGATACTGCAACAAGATTTATCATAAATAAACCATGAATATAAATTCTAGAAAGTTGCCCATTATAGCATGGCTTTAATAGAAGATTTCTTGACAAAACAGCAAAAGCAGTGATAGCTTAGGAATATTTTAAAATTTCACCAAAATAAATTACTATGAGTAAAACCCGAGCCACTAAACCACGCTTACCAAGCCTAACTACCACCGATAATGACCCTGAATTTTTAACCGAATTTCGCATCAATATGCTAGCTTGGGGATTGGCGACGCGTACTAGAAATGCCTACATTCGCGATTTACGTTTGTGTATGGCAAGTACCAAAAAACCGTTACCAACATGGCAAGAAAGCGATATTGTTGCTTGTTTGGATTATTTTCAAAGCCAAGAAAAATCCTCCCGTACTCAAGCGCGCGTTTTAGCAAGTTTGCGTCAGTTTTTTTTATGGCTGGTTGGTGAAGGCGTGCGAGAAGATAATCCATGTGAACATATCAAAAACCCAAAAATTGGTAAACTCTTACCAAAGACCTTATCAGAAAGTGATGTAACTAATCTGCTAAATACTCCTGATGTTACTACTACATTGGGCATGAGAGATAAGGCGATGCTTGAGGTGATGTATGCATGTGGGCTTCGGGTATCAGAATTGGTAAATTTGTCATTTGCTGAACTTAATCTTAATGCAGGCTGGCTACAAATTACCGGTAAGGGCAATAAAATGCGTCTGATTCCACTGGGTGAATATGCTATTGATGCTATCAATCAATATTTAACGCATCGTCATGAATTTTTACCTGTGGGAAAAGTTGATTGTCAGGCATTGTTTTTGACTGAGCAGGGTGGTTATATGACAAGGCATAATTTTTGGCATTTAATCAAAAAATATACCAAACTTGCCAAGATTCATGTCAGTGTCTCGCCACATACATTGCGCCATGCTTTTGCTACCCATTTACTCAATCATGGAGCAGATTTACGAAGTGTCCAGCTTTTGCTTGGACACAGTGATTTATCCACCACACAAATTTACACCCATGTTGCCACGGCTCGCCTGCAAAGTTTGCATGAAGAATATCACCCGCGCGCATAAGGTTTAAAGAAACTTAGCAAATTTTCACAAAAAATCCATCATTTGCCTGCTTTTTTCCATCATTTTTCCATAAATGTTTTTTATGATAAGAAAAATTTGATTAAACGATAAGGGTAGCAAATGAAAGACTCAGTTATGACCAAAATTGTAATCATTGCAGCGCTATGTTTTTTATTTGTCATTGGGCTTGGAATGATTTCCATGCTCATTAGTGAACGCAAATACTACCATAAAAGTGTTATGGATGATATCAAAGAAACTCATGTGCGTGAGCAATATGTGATTACACCTTTTTTGCTTTTACAAAATCAGAACAACAATCAGGTTCTTTTTGCTGATAGTAGTAATATTGATATGCTGACAAGTGTTAGCCAAGATGAATATCATCGTGGCATTTATCATGCCATCAGCTATAACGGTCAGTTTACTATGACGCAAAATTTTAATCTAAAAGGTTTTGATAAGGCTACTAAACTTTTATCAAATACATCACAAGCTGTCAAAGAAGTTAGTAATCAAAATCCTACCGATGGAACACAAACTGCTATTAAAAGTAATGAACGTTTGTTTGAAACTAAATCCAACACCCAAACTAAAGAAAATAAAAACACTATCAAAAAACTATCATTGGTGATTGCTGTAAGTGATTTGCGTGGGGTTCAACCAAATGAAGTGACGATTGATGAAAAAACATATCCTGTAAAATTTGTTAATGATGGCAAACTGCCTTTTGCATATCTGGAAGCAGATTTAAGTGAACTGCTGGCTCAAAATTTAACTCAAAACCCAAAACTACTTACAACCGAGCTAAAACTTTCAGTTGCTGGTATTGATAGCGTTCACACCATACCTTTGGGTGATAATTTTACTGCCAGTTTAAAAAGTAATTGGAATGAACCAAAGTTTTTTGGCGGTGCATTGCCAGTTCAAAAAAATCTTACGAATCAAGGATTTAATGCATCTTGGCAGGCGGGTTTTATTGCTCAGAAAAATGAGAATTCACTACTTAGTTGCTTAAAAGATAATGAAAAATGCCCAGATTTTGAACTTGAACAAAACAATTATGAGCTGTTAAGCACGTCTTTTGTGCAAACAACAGACACCTATATTCAAACCGAACGCATCATTAAATACGCTTTGCTGTTGGTACTGGTTTTATTTGGTACATTCTTTTTGTTTGAGACGATTAAAGGATTGCGCATTCATCCTGTGCAATACGGCTTGGTCGCCAGTGCTTTACTAGTGTTTTATGTACTTTTGCTGTCATTGGCAGAATATGTAACATTTGCCTTAGCTTATTTGATTGCTGCAGCAAGCTGTGTTGGGCTACTTGGCTGGTACACATCTTATGTGTTAAGTACCAAAAAACGCGGAGTGTTTTTTTCTGCCATTGTTGCATCTCTTTATGGCGTATTTTATGTGGTCTTATCTTCTAATAGCTTTAATTTAATTTTGGGCGCTGTATTTTGTTTTGTGCTGATTGCGCTGGTAATGTACATTACTAGAAATATTAATTGGTATGAGCTTGGCGCAAAAGATGCGCATCAAAACACACAAAAACAACCAAAGCCAATTATTGGTTCAGCCGCCAAAACTATGGATAATAATCCATCAAATGATGTCAAGGAATAATATGCGACCACAGGTGTTTTCTCAAGGTGAAGTTACGATAAAATTGATTGGGTGTAGCAAGCAAAATATCATTCATCGCCTGAATGAGTTGCAAATTCATTATTGTCAATTTTATTACTGGCTTTTTATACCTGATTGGGATTTGATGGTTAGTTTTGAGATGACCAGTCAAGGTATAACGTGCTGCCAAACTCAAAGATTGGATTTAACGCATTGATCAAATAAGTCAACTATATGAAATAAGGGTAAATTTATTCACCCTTATTTCGTAATCACTTATTTATAATCTAAGATACAAATTTCATGCAGAGGATATAAATTAAAATCATCTGCTTTTTTTCCTTGACTAATTAAGTTTTCTTTATCGTTTTGATATAAACAGATGGTTTGGCTGACGGTCTTAAAGGCAATGTTTTCTAGACCAATGTTGGAAATTTCATCAAAATCCATCAAACGGGTTTCTAAACTTTCTGCTCCCACTCCAAAACGTCCATCAGCTAGATTTGCTAAATACATGGCGTGAATTTGCCCAATTTCTGGAATATCAAAAAGACAATAAAGTTTTGCATTGATTGCTATGGCATTTGCTTCTTCTAAAGTTTCGCGGATTGCTCCGTCTTTCATGGTTTCACCAATCTCCATAAAACCTGCAGGCAGTGTCCAAAAACCGTACCTAGGTTTAATGGCGCGGCGGCACAAAAGAATCTTGTCATTGTGTACTGCTAAAACCCCACAAACCATTTTAGGGTTTTCATAGTGAATAAAACCGCAATGTTCACATACCAAACGCATTTTGGTGTCACCATTGGGAATCTTTTTTACGGCGCTTTGACCGCATTGCATGCAATAAGCCATAATTTTACGTATCTAAGACAAAATTTTAGTTTAGCAAAAAATCATCATTTGGTGTAATTTTTCTTTTTTTGAAAATAAAAAGCTATTTTAAGTTGTGCGATACAAATTGAGTGGTTTTAAATATTGTTTACTCGTATTATAACTGTATAAAATAAAAATAATTTATACTACACACTCATCAATACAACTCTTAATTTTTTATTAAAAAAATTGTGTAATATAGAAAAATCATATTAATTTACAATTAGTTATCAATCATCGTGGCGATATTTATAGTAAAATTACCATGGATGAGCTGCATTGCAAATAAAGAGGAAAAATATGTCATCATCCAACCAAGTCAATCCAAAAGAAATTTTACACATCAACCAAATTCAGTTACTGCTTGCTGAAAAGCGTACCGCATTGTCAGTCATGCGTATCGGCATTGCAATTTTGGCATTGCCTTTGAGTATTAGCAGTTTATTGATTGCCACTTCAAAATTGTATAATGTAATTGAGGTTTGGGCGCTTTTCTTGGTAGTTATGATATTAAACATTGTTTTAGTGATTTTCTCTTTGTATTTAATTATTCGTTCAGTTCGACATATGTATCATTATGAAAGAAGAATTGATGCAATTAAACAATTATCTGACAGTGAATTAAAAAAATTAATATAATTAACTGGCAGTTGTTCATTTTAAATATTTTATGATGCAGTTAATTTATCCTGTAAAAACAGAGCGATTTTGTTATCATAGAAATCTCATGTATAATGATTTATTTATTTGTATTTTAAGATTTTATGCAAAACCCATCATCACTGAGTTATCTTGTTGCTACTAAAGGCATTTTACACAATAACCGCCTACTGACTTTAGCATTAAAAGCAAATATTTCTCATTACAATTCATATTCTCAATCTAAATACAATCAAGCTGTTTTGGCTTGGGGACAAAAAAAGAGTCGTCAAAAAGCGGATAAGCTTGCTAAGCAGTTAAATCTGCCTTTGTATGCAGTAGAAGATGGTTTTTTGCGTTCATTGGACAGCGGCACTCAAAGTTGTTATGGGGCAAGTTTTGTTTTGGATAAAACAGGCATTTATTTTGATTTAAACCAATCAAATGATTTGCAAACTATGATTTTTCAAACCATAAAAACATGGAATGAAACAAAACGTCAAAAAAGCCAATATTATATAAAAAAAATTATTGATAAGCAGTTATCAAAATACAATCATACGTTATTTGCTCCTAACTTAAATGAATTATCAAATGAACTATTAAATGATTCATGTAATCATATTTTAGTAGTTGATCAAGTATCTAATGATGCTTCTATCGCTGGAGCGGGTGCTGTTGATGACAATTTTTATCAAATGCTATCTTGTGCCATCAAAGACAATCCTCAGTCAGCGATTTGGATAAAATCACATCCAGCTGGTAAAGGAATTTTAACCAGCAATCACCAATTATCTCATCGTGCAAAAAACCATTTAAAACGTGATAATATTGATGATAAAAAAATTCATATTATAAAACGGAATGTAAATCCGATAGCTTTATTAAATCAAGTAGATAAGGTTTATACAGTCAGTTCCCATATGGGATTTGAAGCATTATTATTAAAAAAACGAGTTTATTGCTTTGGGGTAAATTGGTATAGTGGTTTTGGTCTGACTGATGATAGTTTTATTTTAAATAAAAAATTATATCAAGATACGCAATTGCATTATCAAAAATTAGGGGATAAAAACCCAAACATCTATCAGTTATTTTATGCCTCTTATATCCAATATAGCCATTATGCCAATCCAGCCACTCAAAAGCCTTGTGATATTGATGAAGTTATAGAATATTTGGCATTAAACCGAGATACTCAGATTCAGTTTTCAGGTCATCTTTTGGCTTATCAAATCAGTGGTTGGAAAAAAAGTTTTGTCAAAGGTTTTGTTGATTTTCCAGATAATTATCTAAAAATAAAATCAAAAAAAATAAAATTATTTTGGTGCGATGATTTATACCAAAAACGTACTCAAAAAATGGATAATAAAGAATTATCTTTTCGGGCTTTTGATGATAATTGGAATTATATTGTTTGGGGTCAAAAAAATAAAAAAACATTAAAACAAAAATTACATCACATCAATCATAAATTATCCCATAAAATTTTTTGTATGGAAGATGGGTTTATTCGTTCAAATGGTTTGGGCGCAACATTATTAGAGCCAGTTTCAGTTGTGCTTGATGATATTGGTATCTATTACGATGCTAATGAGCCTTCAAAATTGGAAAATATTCTGGTTAATATTTGGTTATCTGATGAACAAAAAGAACGAGCAAATAAATTAAAAGAATCATTATTAAAAAATGGCGTTAGTAAATATAATGTAGGTCATAATGATCAACAATTTTTTGAAAAAATTAATCAATTAAAACAGCAAAAAAATTGCTCCATTCATTTAGTTATTGGACAAGTAGAAGACGATGCGTCCGTACAGAATTCTTTAAGTTGTGTACAAACAAATGGTGAATTATTGACCAAAGTACGCCAAATCTATCCTAATGACATCGTGATTTACAAGCCACACCCTGATGTTGAAGCAGGACTACGTGTTGGAGAAGTCGCTTTGGATGCGCTGCAGTGTGCTGATGTTATTGCTCAAGATATTGCTATATCAGAATGTCTGTTGTTATTAGGTGAGCGTGATAAAGTGCATACTATCAGCTCGTTATCAGGTTTTGAGGCTTTGGTGCGTGGTCTTAATGTGGTGTGCTATGGCTTGCCATTTTATGCAGGCTTTGGTTTGACAGAAGACGTTGATGATGTTGTTAAATACAATCATACAAAAAGACAAGCTGTGTTTAATCGGCGAAAACGCAGTCCTTTAACCATAGAAGAATTGATTTTTGCCACATTGATTGATTACCCATTATATCATCTACCCCATGGTTATGGTCTATCAACGCCAGAACAAACGATTGAATTTTTATATAAAAATAACAAACCTAAGCAAAATTTTGCTCAAAAATCAATTAGAAAAGTAAAAACTAAATTTATGCAGTTTCGCCGATGCATCACAAAAAAGCAATAAATAATACTAATATTTATTATCAAATGACTTACAAATAATAGTAAATTTGGATTAAAAAACCAAATAAATAAATTTAAATGTAATTATGATGGTGCGTTATGACAGTTTCCATGGATAATCTTCTAAAGCATAAAAATATCTTATTATTGCAAGGTAAAATGGGAACTTTTTTTTGTCGTTTTGCCAGTTTTTTGATAAGTAAAAATAAATACGTTCATAAAATTAATTTTAATTTAGGTGATGCTTTTTTTTATTGTCATAAAAAACACATGAGTAATTATCGAGGACAAGTAAAGGATTTTGATAATTATATACAGGCAATCATTCATAAATACGACATACAAGCTGTTGTTTGTTTTAATGATTGTCGACCTTATCATGAAATTGCAAAGAAAATTTGTCAAAAATTAAATATTGCTTTTTTTGTTTTTGAGGAAGGTTATTTGCGTCCTGATTATATTACATTAGAACAAAATGGAATTAATGGCTATTCGCAATTAGATGCAAAATACATTCATACGCTCAATAAATCAATTGAAAAACCAAAATACACTGCAAACCGCTTTTTTTTATTATGTTTGTCCGCACTTATTTATTATATTTTGGTATTTTTTGGACAATGGTTGTACCCGCATTATCAGCATTATCGAGGACTCACTATTTTCCGAGAATTTTGGGCATGGCTTGTGGCATTGGTTAGAAAAGTGGTTCGATTGTTGCCAGATAAACGCTTAGAAGAAAAATTAATCCAACAAAAAAATTTTTATTTAGTGAGTTTGCAGGTACATAATGATTCTCAAATTACACACCACAGTCATTATAAAAATGTTGAGGCATTTATTGAAGAGGTTTTGATATCCTTTGCTCATTTTGCGCCAAACAATACCACAATTGTTTTTAAACATCACCCACTAGATAGAGGGCATAGAGATTATACTTATTTTATTGCCAAATTAGCAAATAAGTTAGATGTATCACAACGCGTCTTTTATGGCTGTGATATGCATCTACCAAGTCTGATTCGAGCAAGTCTTGGTATGATTACAATTAATAGCACCACAGGACTGCAATCGGTCTATCATAAGAAACCTACCAAAACTATGGGTAAAGCTCTTTATGACATCAAAGGTATTACCGACCAAAAACCTTTGGATGAATTTTGGCAAAACCCCACACCACCTGATTATGAATTTTATTTGCAATTTCGCGAATATCTTATACAACAAACTCAGCTTAATGGTTCTTTTTATGGGCATTCGCCTTGGATTGCAGACTATTTAAAAGATTAAAAGAGCAATTACATTATTAGTTTGCTAACTGCTTAATCAAATAAACGATTTATAAATACACACATAATTATTTATTGCTTTTAGGTGATGATTATATTTTTTTGATAAAAAAACTGCTAGAATAACGGGTTTATTTATCTTGATTTATAATTCCTATGACCGAACTTGCCAATATTCGTAACTTTTCTATTATTGCTCATATTGACCATGGTAAATCCACGCTAGCTGACCGCTTCATTCAGGTCTGTGGTGGTTTATCTGACCGTGAAATGCAGGCTCAAGTATTAGACAGCATGGATATTGAAAGAGAGCGCGGCATTACCATTAAGGCTCAATCAGTTACGTTGTATTACAATCACCCAAATGGTCAAAAATATCAGCTTAATTTTATTGATACACCTGGACACGTTGATTTTTCCTATGAAGTCTCTCGGTCTTTGGCGGCGTGTGAAGGAGCGTTGCTTGTTGTTGATGCCGCTCAAGGTGTTGAAGCCCAATCTGTAGCAAACTGTTACACCGCTGTAGAGCAAGGACTTGAAGTATTGGCGGTTTTAAATAAAATTGACTTACCGCAGGTAGAGCCAGAACGTGTTATTGAAGAGATTGAAGACATTATTGGTATAGAAGCTACTGATGCGCCTAGAGTTTCTGCTAAAACAGGTTTGGGTATTGACGAACTTTTACAGGTTTTGGTTGAAAAAATTCCTGCCCCAACCGGCGACCGTGATGCACCTTTGCAAGCATTGATTATCGATTCATGGTTTGATAATTATCTTGGTGTAGTTTCTTTGGTACGTGTGCGAGAAGGGCAGGTAAAAACAGGTGATAAAATTTATATCAAATCTACCGGTGAACATCACTTGGTAACCAGTATCGGTGTATTTACTCCAAAATCCTTGGAAACAGGTATTTTAAAAGCCGGTGAAGTTGGTTTTATCATCGCTGGTATCAAAGACATTCAAGGAGCTCCTGTTGGCGATACCATCACTCTTGCCAAGACCCCAGAAGTTGCCAATATTCCTGGTTTTAAAAAAGTAACCCCGCAAGTTTATGCAGGTATGTTTCCCATTGATTCATCCGACTTTGAAAAGTTTCGTGAAGCTCTACAAAAACTGCAAATTAACGATGCTGCTTTATTTTTTGAACCGGACACGTCTGAAGCGCTGGGTTTTGGTTTTCGCTGTGGCTTTTTGGGTATGCTGCATATGGAAATCATTCAGGAGCGTTTGGAGCGAGAATATAACCTTGATTTGATTACGACCGCTCCTTCAGTGATTTATGAAATTGTTAAGAAGAATGGCGAAACAGTATACGTAGACAATCCATCAAAATTACCCGATGCTGGCATCATCCAAGAATTTCGTGAACCAATTGCACGTTGTCATATTTTAGTCCCTCAAGAATATTTAGGTAGTGTAATCACGCTTGCGATTGAACGGCGTGGTGTGCAAGTGGATATGAAATTTATGGCGCGCCAAGTTCAGGTGGTGTTTGATATTCCAATGGGCGAGGTGGTCATGGACTTTTTTGATAAATTAAAGTCTGCCAGTCGTGGTTTTGCGTCTTTAGATTATGGTTTTGAACGATATCAGGCTGATAAATTATCACGTGTGGATGTGTTGATTAATGGCGAAAAAGTTGATGCGCTGGCGATGATTTGCCATCAAGAACACGCTCGCCGTCGTGGTAATCAATTGGTTGAAAAGATGAAAGAGTTAATTCCTCGTCAAATGTTTGATGTGGCAATTCAAGCTGCCATTGGCAGTCAAATTATCGCACGTTCTACGGTTAAAGCTATGCGTAAAGACGTTTTGGCAAAATGTTATGGTGGGGACGTGAGTCGCAAAAAGAAACTCCTTGAAAAACAAAAAGCAGGTAAAAAACGTATGAAGCAGGTAGGTAGTGTTGAAATTCCACAAGAGGCGTTTTTGGCAGTGCTAAAAGTAGATGATTGATTGCGTTGATAAAAACGCAGGGATGTTTTTTTATTAAAAAATAACAACGCGGTGATGTTTGTATAAGAATCATCAGTTACAATAAAAAAGCATTTGTATTTTTGCTGATTTTTAGTTTTTTTGATTGCTTTGTATTTATTTTAGGAGTATTTGGTGGAATTTGATTTAAATCTTATCCTTGTGCCTGCAACATTGGTACTGCTTTTTGCGTGGCTTATTGATAAGTTTATTTTAAAAAAACATAAATTAGTCAATCAACATTCCCGATTGATTGATTTGGCAAATAGTCACCTAGAAAAAACCAAAAAAGAATTTAGCGATGCTTTAGTAAAAACTGGACACGCACCAGCACCTGATGAATTTATTGTTCATGAGCATACCCCCGAATCGCTTAAAAATTTAAATGTTGCTTATCAACAAGCTCGCCAAAGTTTGATTCATGCTCAAGGTGGCGTTGACAAGGTATTGCCTAAAGAACCATTACTAGTGCGTTGGGCGTATGAATATTTACCAATTTTATTGATTATTTTGCTGGTGCGTTCTTTTGTAGTAGAACCATTTAACATTCCATCATCATCTATGGTGCCATCGTTGTATACGGGCGATTTTATTTTGGTGAATAAGGCGTCTTATGGTTTAAAACTGCCTTTAACGCATACCAAGATTTTAAGCACCGGTTCGCCAAAACATGGTGATGTGGTGGTTTTTCGTTATCCTTTACATGAAAAACGCTATTACATCAAACGCATGATTGGTTTGCCAGGTGATACTGTGGTGTTTGATAATGGTGTGCTAAAAATCAATGGTACAAAAGTTGAAACTGCATTAGTAGATTATCAAATGCCTCAAGCCTTGCAAGATACCTTATTTCAAAGACAAATTGGTCAGCACCGCTTAACAGATGATGAGCGCAGTCATTTTGGACGAACCGAAGAACAAAATGCTAACTACTATCAAGAAAAATTGGGTGAGCACAGTTATAAGGTGCGTTATTTAAAAGAAGCGCTTGATTATGTTCCTCAGTTTATCGCAAAAGAATCTGCAGTCAATAGTCAAACCAAATGGCAAATCACTGTTCCTGAGGGTCATTATTTTGTGATGGGTGATAATCGTGACCGCAGTGAAGATAGTCGCTATTGGGGATTGGTTCCAGAAAAAAATCTAGCAGGGCGAGCAAGTTACATTTGGATGCATAAAAATGAAGGTTTATCGATACCAAGTTTTGGGCGAGTGGGTAAAATTGACTGATTAAAAGCACAAAATGTTTCTTTTGGTTAAACAAGGTATTATCTCAAAAAAATAGATGGTAGAATAACGAATTTATATTAGAATAAATGATGAGTTTATTATGAGACAACTACCATCTAATCAACGTGGTGCTAGTGTTACCACTATTGTTTTAGGCGTGATTGCATTAGGACTTTTAATGCGTTTGGCAATTGGAGCGATTCCTGCCTATATTGGGGATTATCAATTTACAAAATTGGTTGCTCAAGAATTGGCAAACGCAAACGCTGCTAAAAAAACTGAGAAAGAGTTTTTTAATAATTTAAGTCGTCAAATGAGTATTAATGCCAACTATACTGATAAACCTGAAGAAATGCTTATCATCACTAATAAAACTCCTGGCGCGCTGGCAGTAAAAAGCCATTATTCTGTTGAACGCAATTTCTATGGCAATACATTTATTGTAACCCATTTTGAAAAAGAGATTGCGCCAGCAGCCACAACTTCTACTTCCAATAATTAATAAGTTATAAATTGCGGTACAAATCATCTAATCAATAATAATACATGCTTCAATCATGAATGCTTCTACATCATATTTCACTGATTTTTATCAAGGATTGCCTTATCTTTTACAATCAGTAGGCTATCAGTTTTCATCAGTGGAATTATTAAAACGCGCTTTGACACACCGTTCTTATGATTCTAAAAACAGTTATGAACGACTGGAATTTTTAGGAGATGCACTTTTAGGTATGGTGATTGCTAAAGCCTTATTTCATCAATATCCAAATTATGATGAAGGCAAATTAACCAGAATGCGAGCAACGCTGGTGCGTCAAGAGACGTTGGTTGAAATTGCTCAAGATTTACAATTGTTTAATCATGTGATTTTGGGTATTGGTGAACAAAAGGGCGGTGGTCGTCATCGAGCGTCTATTTTAGCAGATTGTGTAGAAGCGATTATTGGAGCCATTTATCTAGACTGCCAAGACATTAAAGTTTTGCAAGATATCATTTTATTGTGGTATAAGGATAAAATTTCTACCGTTGGTAAAGAAAAAGTACTCAAGGATGCAAAATCTCGTTTGCAAGAATGGTTGCAAGCCAATAAACTGCCTTTACCGACTTATGAATTGTTGGATACTATCGGCACTGCTCCTGATCAAACTTTTGTGATACAATGCACTGTAGTGATGAAAGACTGTTCAAAAATTATTGAAACAGGCGAATCACGGCGAATTGCTGAACAAAAATGTGCTGAACGCATGATTAATCAGCTCAATATGTTAATGTTTGAAAATCCCATCAAATATAAACCCGCATAATTTATTTTTTTATCAATGAATTTAGCCAATCATCTATTCATCATGCTGATAGTTGATTGGTTCTTCATTAATTAGGTGTAGGCGAAATTATGACTGAAAACCAAAACGACAATACCATTGATGCTTTTTTTGGCGCATCAAATACAAACATTGCTGATGATTTTCGGTCGGGATTTGTGGCAATTGTGGGCCGTCCCAATGTGGGAAAGTCCACGTTGATGAATCATTTGCTTGGTCAAAAATTATCCATAACATCGCGCAAACCTCAAACGACTCGTCATCGCATTCATGGTATTTTAACGGATGAATCAGCTCAAATTGTCTTTGTGGATACTCCCGGCATTCATACCAAAGAGGTTAAAGCCATCAATGAACGCATGAATAAAGCGGCAATTTCTGCATTATCCGATGTGGATTTGGTGTTGTTTGTGGTTGATGGATTGCATTGGAAAGAAGATGATTTATTAACTTTAGAAAAATTAGCTCAAACGGATTTACCCATTATTTTGGTAATCAACAAAGCAGATACCATCAAAGATAAGGATAAGCTGTTGCCACTCATAGAAGAGTACCAACAAAGTTTTGAATTTGCTGATATCATCCCTGTATCAGCGCTGCATGCAAAAAATTTAGATAGATTACAAGAGCTTGTTATAAGTTATCTACCAAAACGTCCGCCTATTTTTGACCCAGAGCAAATTACAGATAGAAGTGAACGTTTTTTAGCCAGTGAAATCATTCGTGAAAAAATCATGCGTCAATCAGGCGAAGAAGTACCTTATGATTTGACTGTGCAAATTGATGCATTCAAAGACGAGCCTGCCCATAAAGACCCAGAAACGGGTAAATGGCGACGTGCTTGTACATTTATTGATGCAACAATTTTTGTCGAAAGAGCAGGTCAAAAAACCATCATTATTGGCAATAAAGGCAGTCGCATTAAGCAAATTGGTATAGAAGCTCGTACTGATATGGAAAAACTTTTTGACCGCAAAATCATGCTTACTCTTTGGGTGAAAGTCAAAAAAGGGTGGAGTGATGATGAACGAGCTTTGACGAGTTTGGGATATTAATTTAATCATCTGTTAAGATTATTATTGCTAGGATAAAAAATGACCACACCACTTCTTGGCGTCAATATTGACCATATTGCCACATTGCGTAACGCGCGTGGCACAGATTATCCCTGTCCTGTAGAGGGCGTGAAGATATGTGAACAAGCAGGTGCTGATGGCATTACGTTGCATTTGCGTGAAGATAGACGTCATATCAAAGATGCTGATGTTTACGCCATTAAAAAAACCATCAAAACCCGCATGAATCTTGAGATGGCAGTAACTGATGAAATGCTTGCTATTGCCTTGGATGTTAAGCCCGATTGGGTGTGTTTAGTGCCAGAAAAACGTACAGAATTAACCACTGAAGGCGGGCTAGATATTGCCTCATTAGCAGAGATGTTAAATCTGCAGCAGTTTATTAAACAGCTACAGCAGGCACATATTAAAGTTTCCTTATTTATTGATCCAGATTTTATTCAAATTAATAAGGCTATTGAATTGCAAGCCAATGCTATTGAGCTGCATACGGGTGCGTATGCTCAGGCGAGTTTAGCAAATAATCAAGAAGCGCTGGAGTATGAATTAGAGCGCATCAAACAGGCAGCAGCTTATGCTAAAAAATACAGCAATATGCTAGTGAATGCAGGGCATGGATTAACTAAACACAATGTCAGTGCAATTGCTGATATTGTTGGAATTTATGAGTTAAATATTGGGCATGCAATCATCGCTGATGCTGTATTTGTAGGGCTGGCTCAAGCAGTAAAAGGTATGAAAGACATTTTGCAAAACGCAAATAGTAATCGCTGATTGTCTTATTAAATAATAAAAATGCAAATAAATTATCGGATTTAAGTAATAATTGATTAAAATATGCTCATTTATTAATATATTTGTAATATCTTGTATCTTTTCGCCAGATAAATGTTGCAAATTTTTTAATTTATGGTTAAGCTAGACTACATCTACCAAAAATCCTAACTATTTTTAATGTTTTTTGTTGGAAATATTTAGGTTTAATGTTAGAATAAAAGACGGTAATTTGGTGCATATTCACTCAACTACTTCTTATTCTTGGAGAATTTTATGAAATTTAATCAAATCGCACTTGCAGTGTTTGCTACTGCTGCAGCTACTGCCGCTTCCGCTGGTGTAACTGTTACCCCGATGATTGGCTATACTTACACTAAAGAAGCCCATAACAAGCAACGTGGTGTCTATAAAACTGGCACTGATTTAAGACCTGATTCAACTACTACAGCTGAAAATAGCACTTATAATAGTGGTGTTGCCCTGAAAGATGATTTAGCAACGGGTTTGGCGTTGGGTGTTGAACTAACTCCATCAACTCAATTTCAGATTGAATACAACTTAACCGATACGGAAGCTCGCAAAAACAAAGCATCCGAAGCTAAGCTTGGTAAAATGTTTGATGCTAAAGAAGAAAACCTGTCTGGTAACTTCTTAATTGGCTTACAACAGTTTACTGGTTATACTGATGGTAAATTTAAGCCTTATGTGCTTATTGGTGGTGGTCAACAAAGAACAACTATAGATTCAAAACAGGTGTATAAGACTGGTGCTGACCTTTACACTCAAACAAGTTTGACCAATAATACAGCTGGTCTTCCAGCAGGCACTAAGATTGTTGATTCTAAAGACACCATCGGTAATGTAGGTCTAGGTGCCCGCTATCTAATCAATGATGCACTTGCTGTACGTGGTGAGGTACGTGGCGTACACAATTTTGATAATGAGTGGTGGGAAGGTCAAGCGCTAGCTGGCCTTGAGGTAACTTTAGGTGGTCGTTTAAAACCTGCAGTTGCACCAGTGCCTGTTGTTGAGCCACAACCAGAGCCTGAACAAATTGTTCCTGAAGTTGTTGAAGATGTGGTTGTGGATAGTGATGGTGACGGCGTAGCTGACCATTTAGACGCTTGCCCAGGCACTCCACGTAATGTTGTAGTAGATGCTCAAGGCTGTCCACAACAAGTAACTGAAATTGAACAACTACGTATGGAACTTCGCATATTCTTTGATCGCGATAAGTCTAACGTTAAACCACAATACCGTGAAGAAATCGCTAAAGTTGCTGAAAAAATGCGTGAGTTCCCGAACTCAACTGCTGCGATTGAGGGTCATGCTTCTAAAGACTCAAAACGTTCAAACGCTCGTTACAACCAACGTCTATCAGAAGCCCGTGCTAATGCTGTGAAGTCTGTTCTAGCCAACGAATTTGGCGTCGCTCCTAACCGTCTATCAGCTGTAGGTTATGGTTTTGACCGCCCAGTAGCACCAAACGATACTGCTGAAGGTCGTGCAATGAACCGTCGTGTATATGCTGTTATCCAAGGTAACAAAGAAACTACCGTTGTTCAAACTACTGACGAACAATAATTTATAAGGTATTTACTTTATAGACAAAAGCCACCTTGTGTGGCTTTTGTTTTTTTCTTTTAAACTGTCAATTTTTGAAATTAACAAATATGCATCATCAGTCTCATAGTTTTTAACTGTGGTTTATACGGTTTATTGAGCTGTTAATCATAAAATAAATACATTGCTGGTGTGTTTTAATAAATTCTACTGTTTTTAATTATCAACCTTTGTAATTGAGTAATGTTCAAAAACTATATTTAGCGGGTAGTATATTAAAATACTTAAAAAAATTTTTATAAATAAATAATCTAAATAAAAATCAATAATATTATTATTGCAAATAAAAAGAAAAATAATCTGGAAATTACAAAAATTATAGGTTGGAAAATGACCTTAAAATAGTCTTGATTATTATGATAAAAGCACCATAAATAAGGCAATTTTTGGATTTTTGGATTTTTGTAAATGAGTAAAGATTTTTATAGTGTTTTAGGTATTGATAAATCAGCCGATGAAAAAGAGATAAAAAAAGCCTATCGCAGACTTGCCAATAAATATCATCCTGATAAAAACCCTGATGACCCAACAGCAGAAGAAAAATTTAAAGAAGCTACCATGGCGTATGAGGTGCTTTCCGATGCCCAAAAACGTTCAGCTTATGACCGTATGGGGCATACTACGTTTGAGCAAGCGATGAATAATGGCGGTTTTAGCGGCTCTGGCGGTTTTAGCGGCGGTGATTATTCTGATATATTTAGTGATATATTTAGCGCCTTTGGTGGTGGTCGCAGTAGTGGCTTTTCTGAATTTTTTGGTGGAGGTAGTTCACGCCGTGCCAGTCGCGGGGGCGACTTATTACAGCGAGTATCTTTAACTTTAGAAGAGGCTGTAAGGGGCTGCAAAAAGGAGGTGACTTATCATAGTTTGGTAACCTGTCAAACTTGTCATGGCAAAGGTGCAAAAAGCGATGCTGATATTGTAACTTGTACTACCTGTGGCGGTCATGGTCAAGTTCATATGGGGCAAGGGTTTTTTGTAGTACAGCAAACCTGCCCACATTGTAAGGGTACAGGCAAGCAAATCAAAAATCCTTGCATGGACTGTCATGGACAGGGAAAACAGCAAAAATCCCAAACCTTGGAAGTATCTATTCCTGCTGGTGTGGATAATGGCGACCGTGTGCGTTTGGTTGGCAAGGGTAATGCTGGAGATGCCGGCGCACCAAACGGTGATTTGTATGTAGAGATTCAAGTAAAATCTCATGATATTTTTGTGCGCGACGGTGTGAATTTGCACTTGGATGTGCCAATTGATATTGCAACCGCAGCTTTGGGTGATGAAGTGGAAGTGCCAACACTAGATGGTCGTTTGAAAATTAAAATTGCCCCAGGAACTCAAAGTGGCAAACTATTGCGAGTGCGCGGTAAAGGTGTAACTACGGTGCGCGAAAATATGATGGGGGACTTGATTTGTCGAATTATCGTACAAACACCAACCAATTTAAATGATGAGCAAAAAGCCTTGTTAGAGCAGTTTGCCAAAACATTGCACGGTGAAAATGGTGCAACTGCTAAGAAAAAAGGATTTTTTGACCGTTTAAAAGATGATGTTAAAGATTTATTTGATTAATAATATAAATAAAAACACGGCAATGATTAAGCCGTGTTTTTATTTTAATAATAATTTTTTAAATGATGAATAATAACGTGGTAAAAAGCTAGAATTTCGGTATAATTTTACTATTTATTTATATTTATTAAGGAAAAAATATGGCAGCATTGGCAGTAGGTATTATGGGCGCATCTGGTCGTATGGGGCGTATGTTATTGGAAGCTGTTTTACAACACCCAAACACTAATTTAATTCATGGTTTTGTGCCTGGTTTTTCAAGTTTGGCAGGTGTGGATGCAGGTGAATTTATTGGTGCTAAAAAAGCAGGTGTACCATTATCATTATTAAATAAAGATGAGCTTGATGATGTAGGTGTACTGATTGATTTTAGCTTACCTGATGCTTTTGATGAAACATTACAATTTTGTTTAGAAACTAGAACTCCACTTGTGTTAGGAGTGACTGGATTGTCGCAGGAGCAAGAAAATCGCCTAAAACAAGCCAGCAGTACTCTTGCAATTGTCTATGCGGGTAATTATTCCACAGGTGTGAATTTATCGTTAAATCTTTTGGCAACCACTGCTAAAGTTTTGGGGTTTGATGCCGATGTGGAAGTCATTGAACATCATCATAAGCATAAAATTGATGCTCCATCGGGAACAGCGCTGATGATGGCAAATGCTGTTGCTAGTGCGCGTGGTCAAACACTTAAAACAAGTGGTATTTATGGCAGGCAAGGCGCAAGTAAGCGTACGGATGGTGAAATTGGCATTCATGCAGTGCGTGGCGGTGAAATTGTTGGCGAGCACACGGTGGAATTTATTATGAATGGTGAAATTATTGAAATTACTCATAAAGCTCAATCGCGAATGACCTTTGCTCAAGGTGCGGTGCGTGCAGCAATCTGGCTGCAAAATCAGCCTGCTGGTTTGTATGATATGCAAGATGTTTTGGGGCTTAAAGCCTGATATAAGATGTTTTTAAACTTTTTATAATTTGATAGAAAACTGGCGAATAAAGTTGTAATAAAATATCAAGATTAATTTTATGATATTTTGACTTATTCGTCTTTTTATTTTGCAATAAGTTTATTTTAAATATAAATTTTCTAATTTGTGATGTTAAGTAATTTTTTAAATTAAACTTAGTATTTGTTAAAGCCATGATTGGTAAGCCGGGTAGGTTTGTTGGTATTAAAAGAGGGTGAACAGCAATACCAACAAAAAATCATAGCTTTCAATGGGTAATGATAGGCTATTAAAGACAACAAAAACCATTAAACCCAATAAATAAAGGGCTATTGTACGATGACGGACAGCCCTAGATTGTTATTTGGTAGGTATTTGTCTAATATGATTTCTTTTTGTTTGCCTTGATGACGGTAAACTGATAAAAATACTTTCGTTCCTGTGTGTCTAACAAACAACCATAAGCCATTACCATCACTGATTTTATCAGGTTGGTTTGGTTTGCATTTGTCAGATGGTTGTAAGCGTTTAATGGCGGTATCTGTAAGGCTCATTGCTGGTATATTTTGAAAGTGAACTGATATACCAGCGTTTTTATTGGATTACAACGGATAATAACAGACTATTAAAGACAACAAAAACCATCAAACCCAATAAAATAAAGGGCTATCGTACGATGACGGACAGCCCTAGATTGTTGTTTGGTCGGAGTGGCGGGATTCGAACTCGCGACCCCTTGCACCCCATGCAAGTGCGCTACCAAGCTGCGCTACACCCCGAATAGACCGATATTGTAGCGTATTTTACGGATTTTGCAAGTCTTTTTGTAAATTTTCTTTTTGAATTCAAATTTTAACCTAGCGCCTGCAATAATCTTTGATAAATGTTTTCAAAACCACCATTAGACATGATAATGATAGCGTCGCCAGTCTGAGTATGCTGTTTTAGATGGTCTAAAATATCTTCAATGCTGCCCAAAACCAGCTGATTTTGGGTGTTGCCAATCGCTTCTTTTAACCCCCAAGTGAGCGTTTTTGGTTCATACCAAATCACAAAATCTGCCAAACTTGCTGATGGCGCTAATTGGCTTTTGTGACTGCCTAATTTCATGGTATTAGAACGCGGTTCTATTACCGCCCAAACTCGCCGACCCGTTAAACGTTTTTTTGCGCCATCAAGTGTGGTTTCAATGGCGGTTGGGTGATGAGCAAAATCATCAAATACTAAAATATTGTTGACATCACCAATCAGTTCCATACGTCGTTTAATGCCTGCAAAATTTGATAGGGCTTCACAGGCTTTTTCTACAGATACACCCACATGATAAGCTGCTGCCACCGCAACCAGGGCATTATAAACGTTGTGGCGACCGCTCATGTTCCAGTTTACCGTTACACAAGACTCTTGATGTTGAATTTTAAAGACGCTACCATCATCACTTTGTAGGATTGCTTGCCAATCAGTATCGGTTTGTTCGCCATCATTATAAACACCTGTTCTCCAAACTGGTGTCCACGCTCCCATCTCGAGCGTTTCTTCCAAACTTTTGGTGTGATGTGGCATGATGATTTGACCATTTTGGGGAATCATGCGAATCATGTGATGAAATTGAGTTTGGATTGCTTTTAAATCTGCAAAAATATCAGCGTGGTCATATTCTAAATTATTTAAAATCGCTGTACGTGGACGATAATGAACAAATTTTGAGCGTTTATCAAAAAATGCTGAATCGTATTCATCAGCTTCTATCACAAAATACTTGTCACCTAAATGTGAACTGTGACTAAAAGCCTGTTTTAGATGCTCATTATCAGTATTAACCAGTGGTACGCCACCAATTAAAAAGCCTGCATCAATCCCTGCATATTGTAAAATCCAAGCCAACATTGTCGTGGTTGTAGTTTTGCCATGGGTGCCAGCTACCGCTAAAACATGACGCTCTTTTAAAATAATTTCATATAAAAACTGTGGACCAGACGTGTAATTCATGCCATGATTTAACATGTATTCGACGGCAAGCATCCCTCGTTTACAAGCATTTCCCACCACCACCAAATCTGGTGCTGGCTGCAGATGTTCAGCTAGATAGCCTTCCCAAATTTCCACACCGGCATTTTGTAATTGGGTGCTCATTGGAGGGTAAATATTGGTATCAGAGCCAGTGACTTGATAGCCTAAATCTCGTGCAAGTAGCGCCAAAGAGCCCATAAAAGTACCACAAATACCTAAAATATGTATGTGCATGATTTACCTTATTTATTCATGTGTTTACCAAAAAACCACACATAAAGCGTGGTCATGTGTTGCCTATGTAAAAGATTGCCCTTTAAAAAATTAAATTATACTGCTAAAACATGCAGCTTTAACAAATCAACCTTTTCTTTGATGAATTTATTTTTCGTTTTTAATGATTTTTTTAAACATAAAAATCAATATGGCAACTAAAAATGCAAACATCAAAAGCGTCATTTCTGGAATGCTAACACCAAAAAGCGACCAATCAATTACTGCGCATTCGCCTGAGCCTTTTAGAACTTCTTGAAAAACCTGCAAGATTGGCAGTGTTTCCACCCAATAATTTAAACCCGGTCCGCACGCTGGCACTTCATCAGCTGGAAGATGTTGCAGCCACACATGGCGACCTGCCACAAATAACCCCCAAACTGCTCCAACCATAGCCCCTAACCATAACAGAATTCTAATGGCAAATTTTTTAGGGTTGATGATAAGCGCCAAAAATGCAAATACGCCCATAACCCAAAGCCCAATTCTTTGAAAAATACACAAAGGGCATGGGTCAAGCTGTAAGTAGTTTTGAAAAAACAAAATTGCCACCAAGCTGGCGATGATGGTTAGTAGTACCAATAGAGCATTGAGGGTGCGATAAGTTAAAATTTTTAGCATGTTTGATTACCTAAACAAATTTTTAACGATACGCTTGAATAAAATCATAAAAATCTCGATTGTCTTCACGCTCTAGTGCCTGCTGGTCAGCAAAGGATTGTATCGCAAGATTGGCAAAATAAAAAGCGTCTTCGTTGCTTAGTGCGTGATTAGCAAGTTCCTCTTGATGTTTTTTGGCAAGTCGGCTGCCAAGTTTCCAAGTGCCGCCAAGTCTGCGCGAATCGGATTCAATCTGTGCAGATAATGTAAAATCAGGATTGGTTGCAATGCCTTGCATTAACGTTAAAGCGCTGCGGTATTCGTTGCCGCCATGGTATTCATCAAAGGCATCGGCAATCACTTGCATTTCGGTCAAAATTTTACCAATCCATGTGGTTAATTTTTCTTCGCCATTTTGAGTGATGATGCTAATTTCTTTATCTCGACCTTGATTAACGACCTTTTCAATGTTTTCAGCAAGTTGTCTTTCTTCTTCGGGGAATAATTTTTCTGATGGCGATAACAAACAATAAATTGCCAAAACTTCTAAAAAGCAAGCAGTGGACATGTTAATGCCAATATCACTGTAAGGATTTAAATCAATTGCTCGAAATTCCACATAAGCAATGCCTCGTTGTTTTAATGCTTCAGTGGGTGTCTCGTCAGATTTGGTAACTTGTTTTGGACGGATGGGGCTATAAAATTCGTTTTCAATTTGTAAAATATGGTCATTGATTTGGATGGGCGTACCATAATCATCGTCAATGCCAATATCACTAAAGGCTTTAAACGACGTTTGAATGGCGCGGCGAAGCCCTGTGATGTATTCATCCAAATCATTGTAACGAATATCCAAATCTTCTTGAACACTGTTGGTATAACCAAGTTTTCCCATGCGAAGGCTTGTAGCAAAAGGCTTATAATAAGTACAGCCCTTGCCAGATAGAGGAATTAAATCATGATCGCGACCTGTTAAAAAACAGCCGCACACGCTCGGGCTTGCTCCGAGCAAGTACAAAACCAATGGTGTTAAACGTTTGAAATTACGAATCAGTGCCAAATATTTATCGTTTTTAAAGGCGGTAAAATCTTGTTTCGCTTCATTTTCTGCCCATTTTGAAAATAAATCATCACCAATGGATAAATTATAATGAAGTCCTGCTATGGTTTGCATTTTGCGACCATATCGCACCCCAAGACCTGAGCGATAAAGCGTTTTTAATTTACCAATATTGGAGGTACCATAATCAGCTAAGGGTATATCTTCATCATTGTCTGACAACATGCAAGGCATTGACATCGGCCACATTACTTCATCATTTTGTAAAGAGCGATGCACCAATACATGAAGTTTGCGTAGCATGTCCAGTGCGTCTTTAATAGTGTCTTTTGGAGGTGTGATGAGTTCCAATAAATTCTCAGAATAATCTGTCGTGATAAAAGGATGAGTCAGTTTTGACCCCAAACCTGCCGGGTGAAAAGATGTGGCAGAATAGCCATCTGGCTGCATACGCAATCCTTCTTTTTCAATCCCTCGTTTCATACCAGATAATAAGTTTGATTCAAACCAGTGCGGTAAAGTAAAAGTTTTTGTCATCATTATGATTATCCTATTTTTATAAAATTAGCCTAGTATAGCATATCAAAACAATACCACTGATAAATATAACGCAAATACACCAATCATCACACAACTATAAAAAAACGCAAGGAATTTGATTTCCTTGCGTTTGAATGACAGCTAAAAACCATCAAATGGTTTTACCAGATTATTCGGCTTTGCTTAAAAGATATTGGTATAACTCATCTTTTAATGCAAGTTTTTTGCGTTTTAAACCTTCGATTTCTTCGGCGCGGCTTACTGATGCTACAGGGTCTTTTTCCAAGTTGCTGATTTGAGTGTCTAGTGTATTATGTTCATCAAATAATTTTTCAAAACGTAAGTCACCCTCTGTTTTTAGTTTGGTAATTAGGTCACGATACTCTGGAAACATATGCTTCTCCAATTGGTGAAATAATAGGCACTTGCCCACTGACAGAAATATATTAACAAGATTATAGCATTTTAGCAAATTATTTTCATGTATAAGTTTGCACTTTTTAATCGTTTGTAACTTAGGTTTCAGCTTTTCAATCTTAGCGATTGAAAATCCTAAATTTTCAAACCAATAACAACTTTGTATAATGACAAAAATTCATCAATGATATATTTTTTTAAAATACTATTGATAATCAATTAAATTTTTAAATAATCAAACCATAAGGGGAAGCCTGTGTTAGACCAAAGTTTATTAGATGCGGTTAAATCTTATAGCGCCAACATGACTCGTCCTGTTGATTTTGTTTTGGGTCAAGGTGAGCACAGTAAACGTGCTGAACTGATTGATTTTCTGGAAAAAATTGCCAGCACCAGCGATAAAATTCGTTTTGACAAAAACCAAACAGACGCCAATTTATCAGCCATTAGTTTTAAAATTGTTTATGATGATAAAGATTCTGGCATTGTGTTTAGTGGCATTCCTGGCGGTCATGAATTTAGCTCCTTGATTTTGGCAATTTTACATGCAGGCGGGCATACACTAAAACTGGATGAAGAAATTCAAAACCTAATTAAACGCATTCAAAAACCCTTAAAATTTCAAACCTTTGTTTCGCTGTCTTGCCACAACTGCCCTGAAGTGGTTCAAGCACTCAATCAATTTGCCATTTTAAATGATGATATTGAAAATGAAATGATTGATGGCGGTGTTTTTCCTGAATTGGTTGCTCAAAAAAACATTCAAGGTGTGCCAGCTGTATTTTTAAATGGTGAGCCGTTTTTAAATGGTAAAGTGGATACTGCACGCATTATTGATAAATTACAAAGCCAATTTCCAGATTTATTAAGCAGTCAAGCTCAAGAACAATTGCCCAATCAAGATGTTACAGTGATTGGCGGTGGTCCAGCTGGGTCAGCAGCGGCGATTTATACTGCGCGTAAAGGCTTAAAGGTGGCTTTGGTTGCTGACCGAATTGGTGGGCAGGTCAAAGATACCCAAGATATTGAAAACTTGATTTCTGTACCTTTGACCAATGGTAATCAGTTGGCGAGCAATTTATCAACACACATTCACAGTTATGATATTGTTGTAAAAGAGCACGTTAGTGTTCAAAATATTGATGAAGTTGATGGCGGCTATCAGGTTACATTAAATACAGGAGTAAGCTGGTTTTCTCGTACGCTCATCATTGCAACAGGGGCAAAGTGGCGTAAACTTGGTGTAAAAGGCGAAGAAGAAAACATTGGTCAGGGTGTGGCGTATTGTCCTCATTGTGATGGTCCATTTTTTAAAGGTAAGCCTGTGGCGGTGATTGGTGGGGGTAATTCTGGCGTAGAAGCGGCGCTGGATTTATCAGGAATTGTTCAACACGTAACTGTAATTGAATTTGGCGATAGTTTGCGTGCTGATAAAGTTTTGGTGGATAAAGCAATTGCCAAAGATAATATTGACATTATCAAATCTGCCGCCACCCAAGAAGTGGTTGCTAAAGATGGTAAAGTGGTTGGACTTATTTATCAAGATCGCACAACTGGAGAAAATAAATCATTGGATTTATCAGCTGTTTTTGTGCAAATTGGACTTGTGCCAAATTCTGATGTGGTAAAAAATTTGGTGCAAACTAATAAACAAGGAGAAATCATCATCAATGCTAAATGCCAAACTAATAAACAAGGTATTTTTGCGTGTGGCGATGTTACTGATGTGCCTTTTAAACAAATCAATATTGCGATGGGTGAAGGTTCAAAGGCTGGATTATCAGCATTTGAGTATTTGATGCTTAATAGCTAAGTTTTATCAAGATAAAAAGCACGTTTATCGTGCTTTTTTTGTGAGTTTATGTTTTAGTTATTTCATTCTGGCAATAATGTTGTCTTTTAAAATAAACTGATGATACAGCGCTGAGCCTACATGTGCAATCACCAAACACACCAAAAAGGCAAACCAAAAATCCGTATGTAATTCATTAAAGATACCAGCAAGCTGACGGTTAGGCGATGCCATTGGGGCAATTTCAAAAAGACCAAAAACACTGGTGGCGCGTCCGCCATACATAGACATAAGCAGTCCAGATATTGGCATGGCAAGCATTGCAATGTATAAGCCAAGATGGGTCAAATGAGCAATGGCGATTTGCCATTTTGGGGCAGGCAGTGCAGGTGGCGCTTTACTGATAAAACGGTTAATAATTCGCAAAACAGTCCATATTAAAAAACTAACACCAACCGCTTTATGAAGAGCGATGTATTGATTTCCCATATTGATTAATATAACAGCAATTACGATAAGCAGTGCGCCTATCCAGTGAAATGCACGTGTTGCGATTGAATATTTGGCAGGCAAAGTTGCTGGCTGATTCATGTTTATCCAAAAAAAATGATTAAATTAAAATTAGTTAACGAACCATCATAATAAAATGTTTTATCTATTTCAATACATAAGATAATTTTAAACACAGATTTAAGAGCTAAATGGTAACCATTGGGAATTTTGGTGGAAGAATTGACAAAAGAATCTGATTTGACTATATTTAGTCATCAAAACCCATTATGGAACAAGGAGTGTTTATGCCTGTTGAATTTGTAACTTGTGATTTGTTGGATGATAATCCAAATCAAGATATTTTTGTCATCCCTCCAAGCATTGATGGTAAACATTTTAAAAACTTTGGCGGTCATTGCAGTTTTTATGGTCAAATTGTGACAGTTAAATGTTTTGAAGACAATTCAAGAGTTAAAGAACTTTTAGCGACTTCTGGCAATGGTCGAGTCTTGGTTGTTGATGGTGGGGCATCTTTGCGCTGCGCGTTATTGGGTGATATGATTGCCAAATCAGCAGCGGATAATGGTTGGGCAGGCGTGGTCATTTATGGCTGCGTGCGCGATGTGGATGAGCTAAAAAAATTACCATTGGGTGTGATGGCATTATCTGCTATCCCCAAAAAAAGTGTTCGTAAGGGCGCTGGCTATGTTGGAGTGCATCTAGATATTGGGGGTGTAACGATTGCTGATGGAGCGTATTTATACACTGATAATAACGGCATTCTTGTCTGTGCCAATGCATTGATTTAGTCGAATAAACCATCTATATATTTTGATGGTTTTATTTTTTAACAATCCGTTATAATGGCTTGTTAAAATAAAAAACTTAAACCAATGAAAACACAGTTTACCTATCTTGATTTTGATGACAAAACCGCTATTTTAGCATTGTGGTATATTGTCAATACATCTTTATCCGCTTTTACCAAATTAACCACTCACTTTGGTGATGCAAAACAAGCATTGATTGCAGAGTTATCACAGTGGCAAGCGCTTGGTTTGCATCAAAAGCATCTTGCGCGTTGGCAAGATGGCGCTGATGTTTTGGCATTTGTTGAAAAAATCTATCATGGTCAAACTATTGGTAATTTTGGGCTGGTATTTTTAGGTGAAAAGACATATCCAAAACAGCTATTGGATATTTATGACCCACCACCCATGCTTTTTTATCAAGGCAATATCAAACGTCTTTTTGATAAACAAATCGCTATTGTTGGTAGTCGTAAACCAACACCACATGCTGAAAAAACAACATTTGATATAGCTCAATACTTAGCATATTTTGGTTTAACAATCACCAGTGGTTTGGCAGGTGGGATTGATAAAATGGCACATTTGGGAGCATTATCACAGCCTGACACACAACAAGGTAGAACGATTGGTGTTTTAGGAACTGGCATTGATGTTTGTTATCCTAAAAATCATCATGCCTTGTATGCTCAGATTATCCATGAAGGTGGTTGTTTGGTCAGTGAATTGCTGCCAACTACACCAGCCAGTAAACATACGTTTCCCAGGCGCAATCGCTTGGTGGCGGGCTTGTCTATGGCGACATTGGTTGTAGAAGCAGCAATGCAAAGTGGCTCATTAATCACGGCTCGGCTCACTGCTGAACAGGGTAAACAAGTTTTTTGCGTACCAAGCTTGATTGATAACATCAACGCTCAAGGTTGCCATCATTTGATACGTGAGGGAGCAACACTGATTTATCATCCTGAACAAATTTTAGAAGATTTATCAGTTTTGGATAAAACACTCACACCACTAAAATCAGATATAGCTAAAAACCCAGAAAATACAACCATCAAAAACCAAATTTATCAGCAAACCACTCGCCAAAATACAGCAGTAAAAGAGGTTGAGATTGCTCAGCATTTACAGGTTGTTTGGGAAAATTTATCAAGCATCCCTTGCGATTTGGACAATTTAGTTTTAGCAACCAATCTGGATACAGCATCACTATTGGCAAATTTATTGGAACTTGAAATATTGGGTTTGATTCATACCGTTGGAGGGCGTTATGCTAGATTATCATGATGATTTTACTGCCAACCAAATTGAGCATATTGCCAAGTTTTTAAAATCATCAGGTATTTTAGCATACCCTAGTGAAAGTGTTTGGGGGCTTGGTTGTGATGCCTTTGATAAAAAGGCAGTCGAGCAGATTTTATCATTAAAAAAGCGCTCTGTTCAAAAAGGCTTGATTGTACTTACCGATGATATTAAGAAAATTATGCCGTTATTAAGCGACTTAAGCCATCAGCAGCAGCAAACATTAATTAATCAAATATCCGCACAGCAAACCCATCTTCAGGCAACCACATGGCTTTTACCAGTAGCAAAATCAGCAAGCATTCCTAAGTTTTTAACGGGTGATTTTACTACTTTAGCAGTGCGCATTACATTGCATCCTATTTTAAAAAAAATCTGTCATGCCATTACTGATGACCAAAATCCCTACGGTTTTTTGGTATCTACCAGCTGTAATTTGCAAGGACAAGCCCCAGCTTGCAATCTGTATCAAGCAAAACAGTATTTTTCAGGCGATAAATTTTTAGATAATAAAGTTAATTACCCAATCGCTTTTTTAGACGCACAAAGTTTGGGGTTTGATAAACCCAGTCAAATCATTGACGGTATGACAGGCAAGCAAATTCGCTGATTTTATTTAACAATTTTGTGGACGATTGAGTTATAAGTTTTTAGGCGAATATAAAAACGCTTGCACTGTTTTTAGTGTAAATCCTGATTTATGCATATTATCAACAAAATCTTGCCAAAATTTATCAAATGAATTAGGCAATAATTGGCAGCTTGGCAGTAAATAAAAATAAATATTTTCTTGCCAATGCTCAAAAGATTTTAATTCTGGTAAATTTTTTAAAAATACTTTTTCTTCTTGATAGGAGAAAAAATTTAAAATACGTTGTCTATCAATACCATCTTTATCACATTCTGCTTTTAGTAATTGTAATATATGAAATACATCATTTTGACCATCTATCTTTTTTACTAAATGGGTTAAATCATAAATATCTTTAATGCGGATATTAACAATGGATTGATGTAATTTCCAAGCGATTTGGTATGATAGGTCTGGCGAGCTTGGATATATAAAAGAATCTATGGGTGTTTGGTATTGAATGGGTATAGGTTTATCATCAAAAGGAAGATTAAATGAAATGTCTATGCTAATATCAAACGATATATCACCAATCCATGCCGTCAAATCAGTATTAACAGTTGGAAAATCATCGTGCATCGCATAATCTAAGAGTCGCCAAAAAGCATTATCCTTAAATTGAGTAAAATAAATACCATCTTGACAATACAATGTAGTAATTTTTTGCATCCAATCATTAAATATGAGTTCAGCTTCTTGTTTGCTATTGATTGGTTTTAAATATAAAAAATCCAAATCGTAAGGTATGCGATTTTTTATATCAATAAAAAAGTTGCGAGTAACAAAACTGCCTTTTAACATAAAATCTTGATTATTGATAATGGCAGCACGGCGCAAAAAAGCTTCACAAGCGTATAAATTTTTAATATCATATTCTTTAAAATCTGGATAATAAGCTTGATATTTTTCTAATATTTTATTTTTACTATTTTGCTCGCTTAAATGAGACCAGCCTTCATCCAATTCAAGTTTATTATCATAAACACAATATTCAGCCTGTGATTTTTCTACAAAAAGTTTAACTTTTTTGTAGCTTTCTTGATTATCGTCTGTAAAAAATATATAGTCTTCAATCTTATTTAAAGCAGTAATAAGATGGTTTATCTTATCCATAAATTCTACATAATCGCCTTCAAATCTTAAAGTAACAAAACGATAATTTTCTTGATTTTTTAAAGCATTATTGGAAACATGAGCATTAAGATTTTGAGCGACTTCTTGAATTTTTTGTAAGGTGTAGTTGTTGTAAAACTTGATTTTTCCATGCCATTCAAAATAGCCATATTTATTATTGGTTGGATGTATTTGATAAAAAAGAGAATGATAATGAGCAGGTATTTCTACCTTTTTACGAATAACTGTAAATCCTTTTTGATGAAATTCTTGTTTAAGATTATCCATAATGGTTAAAATATCATTGAGATGATTGGCTTTTTTAACTAAAGAAAACATTGGCTGCTGCTGATGTTTTCCTTTGGATAATTCAATTAAGACAGCTTTGCCACCCATGTTTTGGCAAATTGTCTCAAATTCTAAAATTTTAGCATTATCTAGATTATCAACGGTTAGATGAATTTCAAAAATAAAAGGTAACTCTGTCTCTTGATTTTTGGGCAAATCATTGAATATATTTTTAATTTTTTGAAAAATAGTCATGTTAAACCCTTATATGGATTGACAATGATAATAAACTGTCATTAATTTTAAAATAACATTTACTGATAAATCAATCAGCTGTTTATCTTGATAGTCATCTAAATCTTCTTTTTTTATCACAAATGCAAGTTTATACCAATCTTTATCATTCATCATCAAATCATCCATTAACTTATTGATATCAAATTGATAAATCGGCATAAAGTCATCGTATTCGCTGGTTGTATTTTTATAAAAATAAAATCCATCAAAATTTTTTATATCAATTTCATTAAGCCAGTTATGATAATTTTGTAAAGTAGATTTGGAGATTTTGGATTTATAAGCATGCCAATCAAGCTGAATTATAAATCGCTTTTTATTAAGCAAAATACTAATTATAGGCGCATTTTGAATAAAATTTTTATCTTTAAAATAAGCAAAATAATGATTTCTGATTTGCCAACCATTACACCAACTTTCTACGTGTGGTTTTGCAATATTGTTGGGTAAATTTTGATAAATAGATAAAATAAAATTTTTAAAAATATCCCAAGTAGATTTATGATTTTGTTTTATAGAATCAATATCATCAGGATAATGTAATTTTAATTCTTTTATTTGTGAAAATGGCTTATTTAAAATATCAGCATGTATGGATTTTAGCATAATGATTCTTTAGGTTTTGTATTTTAACCACCAAATGTAATTTTTGCTGGCTTGTTCAGCATCGTTGTCGCCGTATTGATAAAAACGAATGTGCTGCATTTCTTTGGGTAGATAGTTTTGTGAACAATAATGGTAGGGGTAGTCGTGTGGATACTGATAACCCTGCCCAAAACCTTCTGCTTGCATGAGCGAGGTTGCCCCATTTCTAAGATGCAGTGGTACGGCAAACTGATGGGTTTTGGCAAATTCTAAGGCCTGATTGATGGCTTGATAACTGGTATTAGATTTTGGAGAATTTGCCAAATAAATTGCTATTTGCCCCAAAATAATTCGTGCTTCAGGCATGCCAATGCTTTTGACTGAACGCAAGGCACTATCAGCAAGTATCAATGCGTTTGGATTAGCAAGCCCAATGTCTTCACTGGCACTGATAACCAGCCGACGAGCAATAAATTCAGGATTTTCACCTGCATTTAACATCAGTGCTAACCAGTACAACGCTGCATCAGCATCACTGCCGCGAATGGATTTTATCATTGCTGAGATGATATCGTGGTGCATTTGACCGTCTTTATCGTATTGTAAGATAAGAGTTTGAGCGACCTGAGCAAGAAGGTTGTCATCAACAACTCGTACACCATCACCATCAGCTTTGGCGGTTTGTACGGCAAGTTCTAAAATATTTAATGCTTTTCTGGCATCACCACAACAAAGCCGATAAATGGTTTTTTGAGCGGTCAAATGAATGGATAATTTGCTTAAAATTTCATCATTTTTTAGAGTATGATTTAATAATTCTCTAATGTCTATTTCGGATAAAGGTTCTAGGCGATAGACCTGACAGCGAGACAATAAAGCATTGTTCACACTAAAAGATGGGTTTTCGGTGGTTGCTCCAATGAGGGTGATGTTCCCTGTTTCTACTGCCTGTAATAGCGCGTCTTGCTGGGCTTTGTTAAAACGATGAATCTCATCAATAAAAATAATTGGCGGTTCAAACAATAAATTATCATGATATTTATCAATTAATTCTCTTAACTCTTTGATGGTTAGCGTCAATGCAGATAATGCATAAAAGTCTCGCCCCATGTTTTTGGCTAAAACTTGCGCTAATGTGGTTTTACCAATACCAGCTTCACCATGCAAAATAATACTGGGAAGATAGCCACCTAAAACCATACGAGCAATTGGCGCATCATCGGCTAATAAGTGTTTTTGCCCAACAATTTGGCTCAGTTTATTGGGGCGCATTCTTTGGGCAAGTGGTGTGTAAGTCATAATTTTTGACGAGCTTTGATGATGTTAGGAATTTTGCCAAGATAAATATCCTCAGCAATTTTGCCTTGTTGTTCAATATTATAATCCCAAAAATTCTTATCAGGGCTGTAGTGATAAAAGTAAGGATTGTATTTTTTAAAGGTCAAATAATAAGCACTTTGTAAATAAGCACCATGCAAAAGCACAAAAACACCTTGTTGGTGCTGTAATACATGAGTCATCTCATGGATAAAAACTTGCTGATACATTGGACTTTCAAGCGAATAATCGTCTTTATAATGAATATCACCAACAAAAATTTGTCCATTTGGCGCTATAAAAACTTCTGACCCTTGCCATGGAATATATGGATAATTGATAATACGTACTTTTGTATAATCGATCAAATCACCAAAAACAGTTTTGGCAAGGGTTATTTCCCCAGCTGTTAAATAACGAATGACTGGTTTATTTTTTTGATATTTTTTGATAAACCATGGCATTTTTAGCACAGGTAAAGCAAGTCCAAACATAGTTATTCTTTGGTTGCCATGGTGATGGTGTAGGTTTTGCCTTGCTTGACTTTTTCAGCATTGCCAAAAACTTCGGTAAATGCTCGTTTCATAAATTGGCGTAATCCATTGATGGTTACAACATAAAAACGCCCGCCAGCCGTCATACGCTGATAAGCATCTAAAAGATACAAGTAATGCTGTTCTTTGCCGACTTTGGCGGGTAGATTGGACATAACAAGGCTAAAGGTTAGATTATTATCCACTTGATTAAAACCATTAGATAACTGTACATGGGTATTGGTTAGCTGATTTTTTTGGCAATTTAAGCGAGCATACTCCACTGCTACAAAGTCTTTATCAATCAATAAATGCTGACCATTAGGGCATTCTCTGGCAGCGGTCATACCCAGCACACCATAGCCACAACCTAAATCAATGGAATTGTCATCAGATTTAAAATCAATATAATCCAACAGCATCAAACTGCCATCGTCTAATTTTTCAGGGCTAAAAATCCCCCAAGTAGTATAAAATTCAAAAGGGCGACCTAACACATCTTGCTTAAAATGAATGTCTTTTCGCCAATACTGGGCTTTGCTTAACAATTCTTCTTGAGTAAATTCACTCATGGTTGCTCCATTATTTGTTCCAAATTCGTTTGTATTTGTCTAAAAGTTCATCATCAGTTTCAGGGCGTTCGTCGTCTTTGATGATGCAGTCAATTGGGCAGACCTTATCACAAGTTGGCGTATCATAAAACCCAACACATTCAGTACATAAATCTGGATTGATGACATAGGTTTTTTGGTGTTTATTGTCATAACTTATCGCTTCATTGGGGCATTCAGGTTCGCAAATGTCGCAATTGATACAATCGTTTGTGATTTTTAGTGCCATAGATTAACAGTTAAAATAAAGATATTGTAAAACAGTTTTTAAGAAAAAAGTAAAAAATCACTTATTCCACATTGTTAAAATTTTATTAAAAAAAATTTAATTTTTGTCATAAGGTTATGCCAAATTAAAAATGGCGTCTTGATGTATTTTTTTGTAATATAGCACCAGACAATACTAAGAGCGTAAGACCATCATTAAAATAACAGGAAAAAACCATGACAAATTTGACTTTATATAAACAAATTCATCCTTGCCAATGCCAAAATCTTGCTAAACTTGGCTATAAGAGTCTGGTCAATTTGCGTTTTGATGATGAAGTGGCAGAGCAGCCAAAATCAGCGGATTTGGCAATTAGCGCCAAAAAGGCAGAACTGGTGTATCAGCATATTCCTACGGATATTGACGACATTCATTTGCAACAAGTCAAAAATTTTGCAGACGTTATCAATAAGCTGCCAAAACCTGTGATGGTATTTTGTGGAACAGGCAGCCGTGCCAAACGTTTGTACCAAAGTGCGGTCGTGTGTGGGCTAATCTAGGCTGCCTTAATTTAATTATAGTTAGCGTTTTGCAAACCCTTGTTTTTGTAGGTAATCTAGCATAAATGGACGCACAGGATTACCAAACGTAGCGGCGATTTGACCACGCCAATCCAAATCCAATCCGCGACTTTGATAATAATCACGCACAACTTCATTGTAGTTTTCTAAAACGTCCTGACTGGCAACCTGATAGGTATTTTGGCTAACCAAAACATCAAGAGGCAAGCGCGGACGTTGAGATTGATTGACTTTAGCGGTCATATCAGGATAACCTAGACAAAGCCCAAACATTGGCACAACGTGCTGTGGTAATTCAAGCAGGTTGCTGGCTCGTTCAATGTCATTACGAAGGCTGCCAATATAAACCCCGCCAAGCCCCAAACTCTCAGCTGCTGCCAAAACATTTTGTGCCATTAATGCTCCATCAACCGCCCCAATTAGCATGACTTCTGTCCAGTCATCTTGAATTTTGGTTAATTGTTGGTGGCGATGGGTATCCATGCAAAACACCAAAAATTCTGCCGCTGTTTCAACATAGTGATGACCTAGACGTTTATTTTCGCTAAGCGCTTGATTGTACTCATCTTCATTCATTTCGCAAGAAATTTGGCGAAAAGCCGTACGTTTTTTAGGGTCAGTAACTCGAATGATGCTTGCCATTTGTAAAAAACTAGACGTTGAAACAGCTCGACCAGCTTCTAAAATTGCGGTCAAAAGCTCATCAGAAATTGGCTCACCTGTGAATTTACGAATGGAACGATGGTTTAGTAGTGTCTCAAGAGCTGGCTGGCTTTGAAGATTGTGTGGCATAATTTATCTCATGTTAGATTTGGATGTAAGGTAAAATCATCTTATCAAGGATTGCGGTTAAAGGCAATTTGTTTTTGCCTGTTTTGTCGCTTATAATAAAGACCAATAAAATAACAATTTGAGAATTTTATGTCAAAAAAACCAAAAAAAACATCTGCTCAAATTTGCGCCAACAAAAAAGCTCGTCATGAGTATTTTATTGAGGAAACATTTGAAGCGGGTATGGTGCTAGAGGGCTGGGAAGTCAAATCCATCAGAGCTGGAAAGATGGCAATTACTGATGCTTATGTTATTTTTAAAAACAATGAGGCTTTTTTATTTGGTGGGCATATCCAGCCGCTTTTAACCACATCCACTCACGTCAATCCCGATAATATTCGTACCAGAAAACTGTTATTAAATCGCCGTGAAATTAATAAACTTTTTGGAATGGTTAATCAAAAAGGGTATGCGGTGGTGCCATTATCATGCTATTGGAAAGGGTCGCGCGTCAAATGCCAAATCGCTCTAGCTCGCGGTAAAAAACTTCACGATAAACGTGCCACGTTAAAAGAGCGCGATTGGCAAATGGATAAAAGACGCGGGTTTAAGGCAGATTTGCGCTGACCGATTTATCTAGCTAATTTTTTTTCAAAACGAGCAATGCTTTCTACATGAGCCGTATGACAAAACATATCCATCACACCAGCGTGCGTGAGTGTATAGCCTTGGGCTAATAACAAAGCAGTATCGCGAGCGAGTGTGGCAGGATTGCACGAAACGTAAACAATGCGTTTGGCGTTAAATCTGCCTAGGTAAGACATAACTTCTGCTGCTCCAGAACGGGGCGGGTCAATCAGCAAAGCGTCAAAACTGTTTTCGCCACTTGCCCAATCAGCCGATGAAAAATCTTCGGTTAGGTCTTGGGCATAAAATTTAATGTGATGAATACCATTGGCTTTGGCGTTCATGGCGGCGCGTTCTGTCATTTGAGCACTGCCTTCAACACCAATTACAAAGCCTGTTTCTCCAACGCAGCGTGCCAGTGGTAGGCTAAAATTTCCCAGTCCACAAAATAGGTCAAGTACGCGCTCACCCGCTTTTAAATCCAATAAATCACACGCTAATTTGGTCATTTTTTGATTGACTGACAAATTCACTTGCGTAAAATCCAGTGGCGAAAATTCAAATGTTACATTAAAATCGGGTAAACGATAAAACAATCCACCTGTTGGGGGGATGGTTAAGCTGTTTTTTGAGATGGTTTCAGCTAAAACGCTATTACCATTATGTTTGGCGCCAGTTTCAACATCAACCCGCCAAACGCTATCAGAACCTTTGGGCTGTAAAAATAATTGCCAATTTCTTTGACCAAAAAAAACTTGTAATTTATTTAAATCACCATCTGGCAAATCTTGTAGATGACGTACAATCACAGCAACGGATTTATGACTTTGTGGCACATCTGCCAGTGTCTCACCCATGGCAATTTCCAGTTGGGCAATGCTGTCTCGGCTGTCTAATGAACCAATCAGTGTTTTTAGGTTTTCAAGCTCAAATCCAATTCGCTTGTCTAAAATATGGCATTCTGATAAATCTGCCAAAAAATTACTGCTGCGTTCACGAAATCCCACCAGTGTTTTATCTTTTTTGGCAACATAACGCACACCAAGACGCGCTTTTGTGCGATAAGCTAAACGGTCAGCAGTCAAAGGAGCCAGCCAATGTTTCGGAGCGGTATTGGCTTGATGATGTAAAAGTTCTGCTAAAACGGATTGTTTAAATTCAATTTGCCCATCCGCTTGCCAATGTTGAAGACTGCAGCCGCCACAGACTCCAAAATGTGGACAAGCTGGTTTTTGACGCATGGAATTTGGATTGTCTATTACAGCAAGAGCATCGCCTTCTTCATAACTTTTTTTAACAGATTTGATTTTAACACTGACGACTTCATCGGGTAGGGCGTGGCTGATAAAGACCTTTTTACCAACTTTTTCAGCATAATTTTCTTGATGCTCAATCAATTGGCTATCATAACTGCTAACTGCCCGTCCATCATGAGCTAGTCCTGTGATTTTAAAAGTAATGGGCGGCGCTTCTGCCAAACGCAGTCGGGCTTTTTTAGTGGGTTTGCCAGCTTTTTTTGGAGCGTGAATGATGGTCATGTTGTTGCCTGTCAGTTTTTTGATAAATTTTTTTGTTAAAAACGATGGGTGGTGCATTATAGCAAATTCACCACAGATTTATCATATAAAAAGGCTATAAAATAGCCTTGATGTAAATAATGACAGGGTTGTTTGACTGGATTATTTTTTGGTTGAAATGCCAAGTAAACGGTAAATTGGGCAAAAGTTCATAAAGGCGGTTGCCAGTAAAATAATTCCTAAAAATCCCCAAATTCCAATGATTTTAGCGGCTGCCAGCCCAACCAAAACTGCACCAAGAACAAAGCGTAAAATACGGTCAATTTTTCCAAGATTTGCTTTCATAATAAATCCTCAAAGAGAAATGATAAAATTAAGATGTTTTATTAGTGGCATTCCAAGGCATGAGCATTAAAACTTTTGCCAAACCACAAAATCCTGTTAAGCCAGCCAGCATTAGCCCCATGCCCACAAAACCTGAGATGCCTAAAAACCAAGGGGAGATGGTAATTCCTAAAGTTACCCCCAACAAAACCAAAACGCCAGCAATCAGCTGCACTTGACGCATTAGGTCTAAAGGAGCGTTTGGTTGAGCTTCTATAGGCAATCCTGCTTTTTCCCACGCCATTAAGCCGCCTTGTAAAATATAGGCTTCCTGACAGTTTTTTGAATAATTTTCCAGTAAATTAGCATTTTGCTGGGTTCGCATGCCAGATAGGCAGCCAAAAATAACCACACCATTTTGGGGTAATTGGGCGGTATTTTTGGCGAGTGTATTCAAAGGTAGCGAAATCGCACCAGTAATGTGTTTACGCAAATATTCATCTGTATGGCGAATATCAATCAAAACTGCTTTGTGTTTCATTTTTTCAGCAGCTTCTTTTGGGGTCAAGCTTGTTAGGCTCATAATGTCTTCCGCTTATTATCTGTGTTTTGTTATTTGTGTTGATTTGGGCAAAACATTTCTTTTAGTACACTAATTAATTGAATGACTTTGTCGTCGCACAGTGAATAGTACAAAATTTGAGCATCTCTACGGTAATTGACTAAACCTTCATCACGCATTTTTGCTAAGTGTTGTGATAAAGCTGATTGACTTAAATGAGTAAAGGTTAAAATCTGTCCAACGCTCATTTCGCCGTGCTCAATCAATAAGCACAGTACCTGCAAACGATTGGCATTGCCAAGCGTGCGCAAAAATTCAGCTGCTTTTTGTGTTTGCTGTTCAAGTGTATTAGAAGAAATTTGTGGTTGCTGCATAATTTAGTGTCCTCTAATTTAGAATATTCTAATTTAAAAGTCAATCATTTATTAAAAAAAAGATAATAAATTATCAACCCGCATCATGATAAATGCATTTTGCGGTTTGATTGTTAATTATTAACTAATTGTTTTGTAAAGAATTTATTATAAATTGTTGCAAAACAGAAGTTATTTGGCTTATGATTGTCATTGTTAGCTTAAAATAAACTTGGGAATTTTTATGGCGATTATTTTACCCACTCATGAACCATTTTTGCAAACCAAAGCCCAAGTTTTGGTTTTGCCTGTCAGCGCAGATGGTAATATTTTGCACCCTGTATTGATGCGGTGTAAAAGTTTGTTTGCTGATAATTATCAAATTTATTATAAAAGTGCGATGCAAGGGGAGTTAAGGCTGGGTCAAGCAATGATAAATCGTCTGCAAAAACAGCATACAGGGCTTGGCGTACAAACGGGTCGCACAGAATATATTGTTAATCTTATTACTCAAGAATTTGTATCTCATCGCATCAGCAGCCAAACTCTAAAAATAGCAATTAAAAACTTAAAACCAAAAATCTATGATTTAATGCGGTTTAACAGGATAAGACGATTGGCATTTATCGGTTCGCCGCTATTGATGACTCATCTGGATAAATTACCTAATATCAATGCTGATGACATTGCATCGATATGGCATGATATTTTTTGCGACATAACTAGATTAACCATAGAACTGCATTTTTCAAAAGATACAGTTTTGCCAATCATCAAAAAATCACTTGAAAATGAATGATAAATTGGCTAAAATGCTAACCCTTGCGATTGTGGTGGAATTGGTAGACACGCTATCTTGAGGGGGTAGTGCCTACGGCGTGGGGGTTCAAGTCCCCCCAATCGCACCAAATTTTTTTTAAAAGCCCATTTGGGCTTTTTTTGTATTTAAAATAAATTTTTATAGCTTAAAGCCATTAATTTGATTCGTTGCTTTTTGTACATCATTTTTTAGTAATAAATCCAAAGCATCAATACTGCATTCAATGGCTTTATCGATGCTGATTTTATCATCCAAACTTGGTTTAGACAGTACCCAATCGCTTACCTTAGATGTATGGATTGGACGCCCAATACCAATGCGCAAACGGTAAAAATCCGCACCAATATGTGGCACAATGTCTCTAAGTCCGTTATGTCCACCATGTCCGCCCCCTTTTTTTAGGCGAATGTTGCCCGCTGCAATATCCAGCTCATCGTGAGCAATTAAAATCTCATCACTATGGATAGTGTAAAACTTTGCTATGGGTGCAACTGCAAGTCCTGAGCGGTTCATCAAAGTATTAGGCAAAAGTAGACGAATATCGTGCCCATAGATTGTTCCACGACCCACTCGACCATGAAATTTTTTATCGTCAGCAAGATGGATGTTAAATTTTTCTGCCAATGTTTCTACAAACCAAAAACCAGCATTATGGCGTGTATCTTGATAGGCTGTACCGATATTGCCAAGCCCAATGATAAGTTTAATCATGGTTATTTCCAATAAGATGATTTAAATTGGTGGTTTCATTGAATTCAATAAAAAAGCCAACGATAAACTCATTGGCTTTAGCCGGTATAGCAATTACGCTATCAGCGATTAAGCACGTTGGAAATCCACGTGTAATGGAGTGCTTTTTGCTGGATGGCGTTGTAGGGCTTTAATGATAACGGTTTCATTACCGCCTTCTAAAGCTAGCGTGATGTTGCTTGTGAAAAAAGTTTCTTCTTCTAAAGCACGTACAAGCTCATTGTATTTTACACAAATGGCTTTTGGTTCACCTTTGCCATAAACAATTGCTGGCACTAGGTTGTTTTTACGCAGGCGGCGGCTCGCACCTTTACCCTGTTCAACATCTGTACGGATAACCGCATTTAAAGTAAAGCTCATATAAAAATCCTAATGATTAGGTTGATTAAATGTATCAATTTGAAATAACAAACTATATTGGGCAATTTGCGACCAACCGCCCAATCTAAAAATTATAACACAGTTTTACGATTTTACAAGTTGGCTTTTTGGTATAAATCTCTTGCCACTGCTGCAATGGTTTGAATGCCGTTTTGTAAAATCTCATCAGATTGGGCAATAGATAAGCGAATGCATTCATGAGCGTGGCGATAATGACTACTATCCATGCCCACAAAAAAGTGCTCACTTGGAATAATGAGTGTCCCTTGTTCTTTAAGTTTTTGGTATAAAATCTGGGTAGAAACGGGTATATTTTCAAACCACACCCACAAAAACATCGCCCCTTCGGGTTTATGGATTTTAACAGGTAAATCTGATAAATGCTCTTTTAATAGGCTGACTGCAAAACTGCTTTGACGCTGATAAAATGGTTTAACAACGTCATTGGCAAGATGAATGATTTGGTCATTGTCAAACAAAGGCTTGGCAATCATCGCCCCAATGCGTGTGGGTGATAATCCAATAATAGCGTTCATCGCTGAAATGGCTTTGATGATGGTTGGATTGGCAACAACAATGCCCGTTCTGGCACTGGGCAGACCAATTTTTGATAAACTAAAACACAACACCGTATTTTCATCAAAATTTAAGGTGGTGTTTGAATAAATAATGTTGGGAAATGGCATACCATAAGCGTTGTCCACCAGTAGCGGTATTTGGTAAGTCTTGGCTATTTGACTTAGTTTTGCCATCTCGTCATCGGTCAAAACGTTGCCTGTTGGGTTGGTTGGACGTGAACAGCAAATTGCCCCAATTTCGCCATTTTGCAATTCGGGTAAATTGGTTAATTTATCAAAATCCACGCGATATTTAAAAAATCCATCTTCACCATTGTGAGTAACATTTTCAATTATTGGTGGTACAGCAATAAAATGCGTGCCATCAACATGAGCATCAGCATAACCAATATATTCAGGTGCTAATGGTAAAAGAATTTTTTTACAAATGCCATTTTGAAATTGACCTGAAAACAAATTAAATAAATAAAAAAAAGCGTTTTGTGAACCATTAGTCAAAGCGATGTTATCTTTGGTTAAATTCCAATCATAATGACGATTAAAAAAATGAACTAAGCTGTCAATAAAAGCGCTGTCGCCTTGTGGTGTAGAGTAGTTGGTTAGACTTTTTAGTGCGGTATCATCTGCTAGAGCGGTTTGTAGGATTTTTTGATAAGCATCATTGACTTTGGCAATGTTGGCAGGATTGCCGCCGCCTAGCATATTAATGGGTTTATCACTATTAAGGGCGTTGCCTAAATCGTCCATTAATTGCAAAATACCGCTATTTTTGGTAAATTTTTGTCCAAATACAGAAAAATCCATATCAAAAATCCTAAAAAATATATGAAAAACAATGAAATTTAATAAAATTAAATGGAAAAAGACGAGCCACAACCGCAAGTCGTGGTTGCATTTGGGTTATTTACCACAAAGCGAGAACCTTCTAAACCTTCTTGATAATCAATGGTTGAGCCATGTAAATATTGATAACTAAGACTATCTACCACCAACATTGCATCGCCATTTAAAAAGGTTGCATCATCTTCATCAAGTTCATCCGCAAAATCAAAACCATAAGAAAACCCAGAACAGCCACCTCCGGTTACATAAACCCGTAACATTAAGTCTTGATTGCCTTCAGCGGCTTTTAAAGCAGTCAGTTTTTTGGCGGCATTGTCGGTGAGTGTCATATTATTATTGCTCATAGGCTACCTATTATTTATATTGTCTAATCTTGTATCATAAAATGGTTGGCTTATTATAACATAAACCATAATCAGCAAACATAAAACAAACATTTTACGCAATGCTTGATTAATAAATGGTCATACGGTTGTTATTTGGTAAGAATTAACTAAGGTTTAACTACTTTTTAAAACTTGACGTTGTTTTAGGTTTTTAGGATACTAACGATAATCTTTTACAATAACTGGGATTTTTATGTTACAAGATTTTATGGTTAAACCATCTAAATTAAAAAGAAATGTATTAAGTAGGGTTCTTGCGATTTCTTTGGGTGTTTTTTCATCAATTTTATATATCATGCCCGCACATTCAGCGGTGATGACGGATTTTTCATCACTGGTAGAAAAAGAGGCAGGCGGGGTGGTGCGAATTAGTATTGTCAAGCCAGTCAGTGATGAAGAATTGGCACTGGCTTATCAAGCTCAAGTACTGCGTCAATTTTTTGGTAATCAAGCTGCCCCTGAAATTCCAACGGTGGAATATGGATATGGTTCGGGATTTTTTGTCAGCTCAGATGGCTATATTTTAACCAATCATCATGTGGTTGCAGGCGCAAAATCTATCACAGTTACACTAAATGACCGTTCTGAATTGGATGCTAAATTGATTGGCTCTGATGAGGCATCTGATATTGCTGTGTTAAAAGTGGTTGGTAAGAATTTTCCTGCCTTAAAAATGGCAAAAGGTGATCATTTAAAAGTTGGTGAACCAGTTTTAGCCATTGGTTCGCCATTTGGTTTTGATTATTCGGCATCAGCAGGAATTGTGTCTGCCAAATCACGCAACATCAGCAAAGAAGCAACCGTACCATTTATCCAAACTGATGTGGCATTAAATCCGGGAAATTCAGGTGGGCCATTATTCAATCAAAATGGTGAAGTAGTTGGAGTGAATTCACGAATTTTTAGTGGAACAGGCGGCTACATGGGTTTATCCTTTTCCATTCCAATTGATACAGCTATGGATATTTATCAGCAAATCAAACAAAATGGTAAAGTTGTGCGAGCGTATTTGGGCGTTGGACTGCAAGACATTGATCGCAATTTAGCAGAAGCCTATGGTTTTGATAAACCTAAAGGGGCGATTGTAACTCGTGTGGCTCCAGACAGTCCTGCTCAGCGTTCGGGCTTAAAAGCAGGTGATGTTGTGTTATCCTTTAATGGTCAAACCATCACTCAAGCATCAGAATTACTAAATCAGCTGAATCGTGCTAAATCTCAACAGCCTTTTAGTTTGGGTATTTGGCGGGATAAAAAATCACTGACACTGCAAGGGGTTTTTGCAGACAGCCCGCAAGATATGGCAGCTAGCAATATCAATAGTGATAAAGCAAGATTGGGTTTGCGAGTTAAAGAGCTAACCAGTAGCGAAAATGCAATGTTATCAGCTTATGATGTGCGTGGAGGACTTGTAATTAGTTCGATTGAAATGTCAAGTTTGGCAGAAAGGGCAGGACTTCAAGTTGGTGATATTATTGTTAGTTTAAATCAAATGCCTACTTATAACGTTACTGCTTTTAAAAAAGCCGCTCAAAGTTTGCCACAAACGGGTGTGGTAACAGTTGGTATAATTCGTAATGGCACCCCAATAATTCTAGGGATTCGGGTGGAATAAAAAACCACAAATTATTATAATAGGCTTTTTGTAAAAAAATGGACGTCTATATTGTAGAAATTTTATAACAATAAACTCTTTATAGAATACAAACATTACAAAAAGCCCAATGTCATGTTTTTGTCATAATTTAATAATAAAAGGAATTGTATGGCTCACAACGAAAATTCCCGCGTCAAAATCCCCGCCGTTTTGCACCTGATGCGGTTGGGCTACGACTACCTCTCGCTCAAAAACGAAAATTGGGACAAACCAACCAACATCTTTCCCGAAATCTTTATAGAAAGCCTCTGTCGCATCAATCCTGATTTGTCGCCAAATGATGCGCGCCGTTTACTAACGGATATCAGCATTGAATTAGACAACGAAGACTTGGGGCAAAAATTTTACGAACGCCTCACCAATCAATCCGGCGGCAAGAAACTGATCGACTTCCAAAATTTCAATAACAACAGCTTCCACGTTGTAACCGAATTGCCCTGCATCAATGGCGATGAAGAATTCCGCCCCGACATTACCCTGCTGATAAACGGCATGCCCTTGGTCTTTATTGAAGTCAAAAAACCCAACAACAAAGGCGGCATCGGCGAAGAGCGGGAACGCATGGGCAAACGTGCGACAAACCCTAAATTCCGCCGTTTCATCAACATTACCCAATTCATGATTTTTTCCAACAACATGGAATACGATGACGGCGCAACCGAACCGGCACAAGGCGCGTTTTACGCCTCGTCTGCTTACGGCAAGCCCGTGTTTAACTATTTCCGTGAAGAGCACAAATTAAACCTTGCTGAATTATTGAACACACTTTCAGACGACCTCGAAAACAACGTCCTGCAAGACAACAACCTGCCCGTTATCAAACACAGCCCTGAATTTATCAGCAATAAATCGCCCGAAACACCGACCGACCGCATCCTGACTTCGCTGCTTTGCCGCGAGCGCCTCGCCTTTCTCCTGCAACACGGGCTGACCTACGTCAAAACCGACCAAGGCGCGCTGCAAAAACACATCATGCGCTATCCGCAGCTAT